>ENA-OURS01002323-OURS01002323.1-human-gut-metagenome-genome-assembly--contig:-NODE-2323-length-13688-cov-2.348273_pt1 | contig 13688 bp, 6 predicted proteins | sample MGYA00242109_ERZ509010 | MGnify/ENA primary metagenome ERZ509010 (study PRJEB26280, sample SAMEA2338774) | human gut metagenome | biome: human gut; feature: human-associated habitat; material: faeces... | reverse complement strand
AGTAACATCCCTGAAACAGAAACTAGTAGCACGTGTCTGCGCAAATGTATAATTAATGGGCAGGAAGTTCTCATTGAGTCGTCTTATTATAACCTCCGAGTCTATCGTAAATATAATGGTAAATGGAGTTTTTCTCATTCCATTGATGGCTTCTGGAATCCGGTACGCCAGTTCGAGGTCGATCATAGTGGAAATATATGGGCTGCACATATGAGTCTCGGTATCTACAGGATAGAGCTTTCAAGGGATTTAAAAAAGGTGGAAAAGTGCACGTATATCAAATCATTGTCAGACGAAGAGAATAATGCAAGCCTAATGCATGTTATGAAGATACGTGGAAGAGTGGTATTGTCGGACAGCAAAAGAACGTATACTTATGATGATATTAACCAACGTATCATACCTTTCGTACAACTTAACTCCATTCTCAAGAATGGGATTAATATGGCTATACCGGTAGATGATAACCTCTATTGGCTTACCGACTATCGTGGATACACCCTGATAAGATATGATAATGACAATTTCAGGATGGAACGCTTCATCCCTTCCTCTTTTTTCGGACTTGAATGCAATGAAAACAATAATAATGTATATGTAAACAATAACATTACTTATTTCTGTCTCAACAATGGGATAGGGCGTTTGGATATGAATCTGAAAAAAGACACTTTGCTGCAAAGGAATTCTTTACTCATTAGAAAAGCTACTTCTTTGTCGCAGGATTATCAATTGCATCTAATGCCTGTATCTGCCGAAAAGAAAGACAACAAGAAAATATGGGGGGATATAACTTTCCATTTGTCTTATCCTAATTTTAACTGCGAACCTCTCCGTTTTTGTTATCACCTCACGGGAAGTAGCTTGGATCTGATGTCAGAATCAGCCGATCCGGTAGTCACATTTGGTAGCTTAGGGTATGGAGATTATCATTTTACGGCTTCAGTGAAAAATGTCGATGGTCAGGTACTTAGTTCCGTAGAATATTATTTCAATAAACCACGCCCATTTTATCTGTCCATATATGCTTGGATAATATATGTGCTTCTTGCGAGTGTAATAGTATACTTCTACTCTCGTTGGCATGCTGCCAAAATGCTAAGAAAACGTAATAGGGAGTTTGAAAAAGAGAAAATGAAACAGGACTTCAAGATGTTGGAGCAGGAACATATCATTGCGCAACAACGCGAGCAATTACTTGAAGCAGAATTACAGGTCAAAAGTAAGGAATTAGCCAGCCTGGCTCTCGATGCCGTAGTCCAACGTAAAGCGGTTGAAAGCTTGAAAGAGGTTATGTCTGAACAAGAACATAAGGGAATTATCAATCAACATGATATAGACACCATACTAAAACAGATTAACGGAAACCTGAATGAGGAGGAATTCTGGGATATTTACCACAAGAATTTTGATATGATCCATAAGAATTTCTTCCGTAACCTGCGTAAACAATATCCCAGTCTCACAGCCAGTGACTTGAGATTTTGTGCACTGTTACGGCTAAATCTATCGACCAAAGATATTGCGCAGTTCACCAATCTTACTATTCGTGGAGTAGAAACAGCCCGTTACCGAATAAGAAAGAAACTTGCCATTCCCGGAAATATAAATCTTGTTGATTTCCTGATTGACTTTACATAGGAACATTTACTGAATATTCCTTCTAATTTCACACCCCTATTCTGTTGGGATTTTCTAAAGAAACTTTATCTTTGTAATGTCAACAATTAAAAGAATATGGTTCGTTTTAATCTTGTTATCACCTTACTACTAATGATAAGCATACCTGTCAAAGCCGAACTGACCAACCGGATGTTCGATGTCAGGCATGTAGGCTATGCAGAAGGCCTTAGTAGCCAACGCGTTTTTTCGATTGTCGAGGATGGAGACGGTGCTATGTGGATTGCTACAAAAACCGGAATAGACAGATACAACGGTCATACGGTAAAGAACTATGATTTGCCGGGCAGTTTCTATTATGGTGATCTTGCCGGACGCAGGCTTTACTTATTGTACGACGCACAACAAGGACTGTTCGCCTACGACCACACCGGACGAATCTACCGATATTCCACCATCCTGGATCATTTTGAACAAGTCCTCCACCTGGGACAATTGATTCAGGAAGAAGTCATCTTGAACAAACTCTGTTTGGATAGTGACGGAACCTGGTGGATGGGGGCGGATAAAGGACTATACAAGCAAGAAGCGGACCATCGTATAGTTGCCGTGTTGAAAGGACAATATGTCAACGACATCGCATTTGCCGGCGAGTCGCTTTTTGTGGGCACTTCTAACGGAGTCTGGCAACTGTCACACGCCCTGCCGGATAAGAAACGCCAGCTGCTGGAGGGGTGGAATGTACAAACATTGTTCTGCGACAAACCGAAAAAAGAACTCTGGATAGGCACATTTGGCAGCGGTTTGTCTGTGATGAACCTCGACACTTCCAAAGTGCTTGCGCTGGAGGGACAAGGGAGCACGTTCCTTCATCCGATACGGGCAATTACAGACTATGATGTACATACCATACTCATAGGCGTGGACGGTGGCGGTGTGTATGCGATAGACAAGGACACCAAGAAAGCCCGTTTACTGATGAATACCAAAGATGACACAGATACTTACCTGCGCGGAAACGGCGTATATGCCGTAACCAGAGACGATCAGGGCAACATCTGGATAGGTAGTTATACGGGAGGTGTATCCGTGGCTATCCTGCTGAAACATCCCATTTCGATATTAGCACACGAAAAGGGAAATACCCATTCTCTCATCAGCAACAACGTGAATGATATCGAAGAAAACCCGGATGGCAACCAATGGTTCGCTACCGATGATGGAATCAGCATCCGAAACACCCTGTCAGGCACTTGGAAACACGTGCTGAAAGAAATCGTAACCATTTCTCTTTGCACATCCGGAAATGGGAACGTATGGGTAGGAACGTACGGAGACGGAGTGTATCTATTGGATAACAACGGACGCGTGTTACGCCATCTCACCAAGCAACAAGGGCAATTGACCACCAATTATATTTTCTCCGTCAGACAAGACATGGAGGGAGACTTATGGATAGGAGGTCTGGACGGATGCCTGATCATGTTTGAAAAAGAAAAAGGCAGCAGACAGTCTTTCGACGTGAATTGGGTACAGTCCATTGAACCTATCGACCGAAACCGGGTAGCGGTGGCTACCGTCAATGGTTTCTTCCTGGTGGACAAACATACAGGGAATATACAGCACTATGCCAATTCCCAGGAATTTCACAATCAGAATGTCAGTGCTTATATCATCTCTATGCTGTTCAATGACGACGGAACCGTGTGGCTGGGAACCGAAGGGGGAGGATTGAATCTATATGATATGAAAAACCGGACGGTAAAGACTTTCACCGTTCAAGAGGGATTGCCGTCCAACGATATATATAGTTTGCAGCGAGACGACAAGAAACGCTTGTGGGTCAGCACCGGAAAAGGAATTGCCTTGATAGACAGCCTGCGCGTGTCGAACCTCAACTATGCAGGCAATATAGACAAGGAATATAACAAATCCTCATTTGCCCGGTTGATGAACGGCGAGTTTGTGTATGGCAGCACGGATGGCGCTGTCTTTATCATGCCACTCGACATCTCAACCGTAGACTACTGGACGCTCCTGCGTTTCACGGGGCTGACGGTTGATTATCAAAACGTCCAGGAAGAAGAATCGTTGAGACCCGCCATCCATGATATGCTTGCCGACCGTGCGGTACGGCTCGGCTATAAATACAACTCGTTTACCGTTTCTTTTGAATCTATCAACTATCGTTTCCAGCGCGATATTGTCTATCAGCATATTTTAGAAGGGTATGACAATGACTGGAGCAAACCGTCTGCCGAGGGCAAGGCATCCTACACCAAGGTATCGCCGGGCACTTATCTTTTTAAAGTGCGCAGCCTGCGACGCAGCGACGGAAAGACTATCTCCGAAAGCACCTTAGAAGTGAAAGTGAGCCAGCCATGGTGGAACTCGTGGTGGGCTTGGACTATTTACCTATTTATAATAGGCTTCGTTTTCTATTTCATCCTGCGCTATAAGAGCAACCAGCTCCAAAAGAAATACGACGAAGACAAAATACGTTTCTTCATCGACACGGCGCACGACATTCGCACGCCGGTAACGCTTATCATGGCGCCACTGGAGGATTTGAACCGGGAACAGGATCTCTCGGACAAAGCCCGTTATTACCTGAATCTGGCCCATGAAAGTACCCAGAAACTCCATTCGCTCATCACACAGTTGCTCGAATTTGAAAAGGTAGACGCCCACAAGCCATCCTCTTCATCGGTTCCGCTTTGTCTGAATGAAGTTTTGCTGAAAGAAGTCTCCGTCTTCCGGTCTTTTTGCGAGAAGAAGCAGTTGACACTGAATCTGACCCAACCCGACGAATCCGTTTTCGTTTCGGCCGACAAACACCTGATAGAGATGTTACTCGACAATCTTCTTTCCAATGCCTGCAAATACACCATGCCCCAGGGAGAAATCAGTCTGGATTTGAAAGCCACGAAACGCAAAGCCATCCTTTCGTTGAAAGATAACGGAATAGGCATACCGAAGAAAGCGAAAAAGCATATCTTCTCCGATATTTACAGAGCCGAAAATGCCCGGCAGTCACAGGAAGAAGGAACCGGATTCGGACTGTTGCAGGTGCAACGCATTGTAAAGATGCTGCATGGAAAAATCACTTTCTGTTCCGAGGAGGGCAAGGGAACTACTTTCATCGTAACATTGCCGCGAACCACCACCGTAGCCGAACCCGTGTCGCACGAATCATCCCTCGAACACCTTGCCGGCACATCGGATAATAACAGCCCCGAAACGGATAAAATGAAAGATCCGGACGACCGGAATACATTGCTCATTGTAGAAGACCACGAAACTCTCCGTCACTACCTCCGCCAGACCTTTGAACACCTCTATCGGGTGATTGATGTTGCCGACGGACACGAAGCTATCGCCTGTCTCGCCAATGAATATCCGGACATCATCCTCTCCGACGTCATGATGCCCGGCATACGGGGTGACGAGCTTTGCAGAATGGTCAAGGAAAATCCTGACACATCAGGTATTCCCGTCGTTCTGCTGACGGCAAAGGCTAACCACGAAGCAATAGTGGAAGGATTGAAGAAAGGCGCGGATGATTATATCCCCAAACCATTTAGTACAGAGATACTGAAATTGAAAGTACAAGGATTGATTGACAATCGAAACAGGCAACGGCAGTTTTTCATGCGGCAAGCCATCGCTCAAGTAGAGGCGGGCGGCAAACGTGACGACAATGAAAGCAATGAAAACAATGAAAGTATCGACAACAAAAACGTAACGACAGCAAGCGAAACAATGGCCGAGGGCGACCGCCGGTTTATCATGCAAGCTACCCGGTTTGTTCTTGAACATTTGGATGAACCCGATTTCAACATCAATCTCTTATGCCATGAAATGGCAATGAGCCGAACACTATTCTACAGTCGCCTTAAATCACTGACGGGAAAAGGGCCGCAAGAGTTTATTCGTATCATCCGGCTACAAAAAGCTGCCGAACTGCTGAAAGAAGGTAAAAGCGTAACCGATGTCGCCACCGAAACCGGATTTGTCAACACGAAGTATTTCAGTTCATTGTTCAAGAAACAATTCGGGATGCAACCGAGTAAATATAGTGGTAAATAGACAAGTATTAAAGGTATAGAAATGAGCTAAACGATCATTTGTTTTTAGACATAAGAACAAAAGAACATAAATGCTGCGCTTTGAAAATTATTTCTGTTGCTTATTGAACGGCTATTTTATTTTTTGTTCTTATGTTCTTATGTCTGAATTAAATTCCTAACTAAAAACCGCATGGTTTGGAATCAATTGCCACTAATGATTTTATTAGTTATTTTTAGGCAACCGTTTACCTATTGATAGTTATTTCATTGCCTAAGGAGTTTTCGTTTGACTATAGTCAAGCGATAGTTCAACATATGTCAAGCGTTCGTTCAACAACTGTCAAACGAAAACTCCTTAGGCAATTGAAAAAATAATATAAGCAAGAGAAAGAAATAAAAACTGCATATTGACGAGTTATTGTCAGCAATAGTATCTTGGGATCATTCCGTACAGCAACAATCTTCGAAAAAGAATGGGTAAGATAACGTCCGTTCGATAAAAATCAGCAGATTTGTCAGCAATCAAACCTAATATGTCAGCAATCTGACCATCGTTTCAGCCGGATATTAGCATCTTTGCACCAAGCTTTACAAGTATAAAGCACATATTACGTTTAACCTTTAAAATGCTAAAACGATGAAAAAAGTAGCACTATTCCTATTTTTATCCGTTTGCTTCGCGCAACAATCCTGTTCGTCGGATTCTGTTGGAACGGAACCGGAAGAAAATCCACAAGACATTCTTTTTAAAGACGATTTCAACTTTTTCGACGAAAAAGTATGGACGAAAGAAACTCATGAACCCGGTTGGACCAACCAAGAGCTACAGGCATACGATGCCGCTCATGTATCGGTAGGAAAAGACGGGGATAAATCGGTTCTGATTCTTACCGCCGAACGCAAAGGGAATAAAATCTATTCAGGCAGGATCAATTCAAAAGGAAAAAAGAGTTTCAAGTATCGCAAGATAGAAGCAAGCATCAAGCTTCCCAAGACTAACGGCGGACTATGGCCTGCTTTCTGGATGATGGGAGACAACGACAAACAGTGGCCGGCATGCGGGGAGATTGATATTATGGAAATGGGAGAACAGAGCGGAATGGCTGCGGGCGATTCGGAAAAACAAGTGAACACCGCCATTCACTATGGCCCCAGCGCAGCGGCTCACGAACAGCAATACTACAAAGCCAATGTTGCCAACAGCCTACAAGACGGCAATTATCACACCTACTCCCTGGATTGGGATGAAAACAACCTGACAATATCCATTGACAACGTCAAGTTTCATACGTTCGACATTAGCTCGAACACATACTTTCATGACAACTTCTACATCCTGTTCAACCTCGCCGTGGGAGGTGCGTTTACAGGGATTACCGACATTAATAAACTGACGGGCCTGAAAGACGGTCAGAAAGTGAATATGTACATCGACTGGGTGAAAATATTATAGGAATCTTAAATATACATGCTATGAATATGGAAAAATGTAAGTATCTACTGTTTTGCGGAACACTCGCCCTTTGGATGGCGGGAAGTTTCCAGCAAGTGTATGCAGCAACGGAACCAAGTTCCCAAGCTATTCAACAACAAAGCAACAAGGTAACCGGAAAAGTGAGCGATGCCACAGGTCCCATCATTGGGGCTTCCGTAGTGGAGAAAGGAACTGCCAACGGAACGATTACCGATCTGGATGGAAATTTCAGTTTGAATGTAAAAGCGGGAGCTACGCTCGTTGTCAGCTACGTGGGTTATAAATCCGAAGAAGTAAAAGCGGGAAGAGGTCCTTTGAACATCACCTTGAAAGAGGATGCCAAAGCATTGGATGAAGTGGTAGTTACCGCCCTTGGCATCAAGAGAGAGCGCAAAGCGTTGGGCTACGGCATTGATGAAGTGAAAGGTGAAGCCTTGACCAAAGCGAAAGAGACGAATCTCATCAACTCCATGGCAGGACGTGTGCCAGGCTTGGTAGTCAGCCAGACCGCCGGTGGTCCTTCCGGTTCTACGCGCGTTATTCTGCGAGGCAGTACCGAAATGACCGGCAATAACCAGCCTCTTTATGTAGTGGACGGTGTACCTTTGGACAACACTAATTTCGGCAGTGCCGGCACAAACGGAGGCTTCGACTTGGGCGACGGTATTTCGAGCATCAATGCCGATGACGTAGAAAACATGTCGGTATTGAAAGGCCCTGCGGCATCTGCACTTTATGGTAGCCGTGCCAGCCACGGTGTTATCTTGATTACAACCAAGCGAGCCAACAAGGATAAAATCAGCGTGGAATATAACGGAACGCTGACTTTCGACACCCAACTTGCCAAATGGGATGAAGTGCAACAGATATATGGTATGGGAAGCAACGGTACTTATAGCTATGATGCCATATCCAACACAAACAAAAGTTGGGGCCCCAAAGCGGACGGTTCAAACATGTTGAAGTATTTCGACGGCGTAGAACGCCCTTTCCTCATTGTCCCCGACAATACGTCCAACTTCTTCCGCACAGGTATCACCGCCACCAACTCCGCCATCATAGGTGTGAACAGCGGAAAAACCGGAATTCGCTTTACCTATACGGATATGCGCAATAAAGACATTGTTCCCCAGACGCACATGAGCCGTGACATTTTCAACCTGCGCGCCAATACGTCTGCAGGAAAGGTAGACTTGGATTTCAGTGTCAACTATACACGGGAAGACGTGAAGAACCGTCCGGCTCTGGGCGACAGCAAGTCCAATATCGGTAAAAACCTGATGACCCTTGCCACCACCTACGACCAGGAATGGTTGCAAACCTATCAGACTGCCGACGGCGAATATTCCAACTGGAACGGCATGGATCCCTACAACGTGAATCCGTACTGGGATATCTATAAGAACTTCAACAAATCCAAGAAAGACTTGTTCCGCATGAACGGCAAGGCCGTATGGAACATCGACCCACATCTGAAACTTCAGGCAACGCTGGGTGCCGAACTCAACTGGTTCACGTTCGATGATTACAAAGCACCTACCACTCCCGGATTCGAAGCCGGAAGACTTCAAAACAGTGCTTTCCGCAACCGCATGTACAACTTTGAAGCGTTGGCTCTCTACAACAACCATTGGGGTGATTTCGATTTCAATGCTACATTAGGCGGCAATGTATATAAGGTGAACAACCAGACCACCGTTACCACCGCTCAAGACATGAAGATACGCGATGTCCCTTCATTGACGAGCTTCAACGAGATCAGTGTAGTGCCCGGCAGTTACCGCAAGCAGATTAATTCGGTTTACGGAGCAGTGAACGTGGGATGGAAACACATGCTTTACCTCGATGCTACGCTGCGTGGCGACCAATCGTCTACCCTTCCCACTGGCAACAACATGTATGTGTATCCTTCTTTCTCCGGTAGCTTTGTATTCTCCGAGCTGACAAAACTGGGCGACCTCCTGCCTTACGGAAAGGTGCGTATGTCATGGGCCCAAGTAGGTAGCGATACCGATCCTTATCAATTGGGACTCGTCTATACGAAATCCAAATATGCTTATCCCGGATATACCATCGGATATATCGATAACGGAACCATCCCCAACAAAGACTTGAAACCAACCAAAACAAACTCCGTGGAAATGGGATTGGAATTGAAATTCCTGAAGAACCGTATCGGACTGGATTTCACCTACTATTCTCAAATCAGTAAAAACCAGATTATGGGAATGGCAAGTTCCTGGACAACCGGTTACAACTATCGCTTGATTAATGCCGGCAAGATAGAAAACAAAGGTATTGAGATTGCCCTTAGCACACGACCGATTCAAACACGCGATTTTTCCTGGGACATTAATCTGAACTTCTCCAAAAACAGCAACAAAGTAAAAGAACTGGATGGCGAATCAGATATGTTTGAACTGGAAAAGGCGTCTTGGCTCGACGTTCAGGTGGCCGCTAAGGTAGGCGAGAACTTTGGTTCTATTGTAGGCCCGGACTTCCAACGGAACGAAAAGGGAGATATTCTGATTGACCCGCAAACCGGTCTGCCGCAATATGACAAGAGCAACCATGTATTAGGTAATGCCTCTTGGGACTGGACAGGTGGATTACTCACCAACTTTACCTACAAGAATCTCTCGCTGGTAGCAGTATTCGATGTGAAAGTAGGCGCCGACCTCTATTCTATGTCTGCCCGTGCTGCTTACGAATGGGGTAAAAGTCCGGAGACATGGGCAGGACGCGACGCCTGGTATCGCTCGGAAGAAGAAAGATTGGCAGCCGGCATTGCAAAAGGAGCCGATAACTGGAAGCCGACAGGCGGATTCGTTGCTCCGGGTGTCATCGACAACGGTGATGGGACATATCGTCCCAACGACATCTACATCAATCCGGAAGACTACTGGATGAGCGTTTGCCGTAATGCACCTTCTATGTTTATTTACGACAACTCATACGTGAAATGCCGTGAGCTGACGTTGAGTTACAATGTACCCAAATCCTGGCTGAAGAATGTAGTAAGCGGACTGACCGTTTCGTTCGTTGCCCGCAATCCGTTCATCGTATGGAAGAATATCCCGAATATCGACCCGGATTCCAACTACAACAATACCACCGGTATGGGACTTGAATACGGTTCGTTGCCTTCACGCAGAAGCTATGGTTTTAATGTAAATGTGAAATTCTAAAAAGATATATCATGAGACAATCTAAATACATCACAATCATCACGATGGCATGTGCCCTGTTTTTCGCTTCTTGCAGCGATGAATACATGGAAAACATGAATACCGACCCTTCCAAGGCCGCTACCATCGACCCGAATGCGCAGCTCACCACTGCCCAACTGCAAACGTACGGAGACCTTAGTATGATGGAAATCTACCGTAACTACCATTATGCATTCACCCAACAACTGATGGGATGTTGGAACACCACCAACTACGGCGGACGCCATACGCTAGACAATAATGAAATGAGCCGTATCTGGACATCGTTCTACACTCAATCCCTGAAGAATATCATTGATGCTCAATATCGCACAGCCGAAGATGCAGAGAAAGTGAATATCAACTCTGTACTCCGCATTTATCGGGTTTATCTTATGTCTATCATCACCGACACTTACGGAGACGCTCCTTTCAGTGAAGCCGGCCTGGGATTCCTCGAAGGAAAGTTCAATCCGAAGTATGACAAACAGGAAGATATTTACAACGCTTTCTTTCTGGAGCTGGAAGATGCCGTCAATAAAATCGATCCGACCAAAGATAAAGTGACAGGTGACCTCATCTATGCCGGTGATGTAACTAAATGGCAACAACTGGCAAACTCGCTTCGCCTACGTTTTGCCATGCGAATATCCAGTGTCAATCCTACAAAGGCACAAACGGAATTTGAAAACGCTTTGGCTGCCAATGGGGGTGTGATAACGGACGCCTCAAGCGATGCGCTCATCAAATACATGACAATCGCATTTAGTTTCGGACAAGAAGCTTACTCTGATTATCGCGGAAATTCATTGTCACAGTTATTATTCGGCAACGACCCCGCTAATAATCCAAGTTACCTCTGTTCCACTTTCTTTAATCAGTTATACAATTCCGGTGACCCCCGTACATTCAAAATTTCCCGTTGTTATTATGACGGGCTGATGAGTGCCACCAGTCCCGACAATCGTGTCGACATCACCCAAGAGATGATTGAAAAAGGGATTGCTTTCAGTCCGCGCGACCCAGGTGCCTACTCGTGGGAACCATGGCCTACAGGGTACGACAGCGATATTTGTGCGGAATTAGCCGTTAACAACCCTTCCGTTACAGCAACCATGGCTCGTGAAGTGGAACCCAAACTTGCCAATAATTTCCTAAAAAGCGACAATCCGGGCGTAGTGATGACCTCTGCAGAAGTGAAGTTCCTGATGGCGGAAGCTACCGTGAAAAAATGGAATGTCGGCAGTGTGTCAGCAGAAGATCTTTACAAGCAAGGAGTACGTGCTGCTATTGATTTCCTGACAGACAACTACGGTTGCACGGCTACTACTGATGCAGAGTTTGATGCATTCATTCAAGGTAGAGGGACGTTCGGACATACGGACAATCAGAAACTTGAAGCTATCAATACACAGGCCTGGATTCTTCACTTCACCAATCCTGCCGAATGTTGGGCAAACGTGCGTCGTTCCGGTTATCCGAAGTTGAAATCACCGGCAGAATATGGGTTCGGACAATACCTCACCGGTGGAACGGAAATTCCGGTACGTCTATGCTATCCTGTATTGGAATCTTCCTATAATAAGAAGAGCTACAACGAAGCCATCGAGCGCATGGGAGGAACAGACAATTGGCACAGCCTTCTGTGGTGGGATACTGAAAACTAACTATTAAACAATCATCCATTATGAAAAAGATATATATTGCACTATTTGCCCTACTCGCTGTAGGCTCCACATTTACTGCATGCACCGAGGAAGAACCGTTCGCTACGGTGACAGAAAATGATGATCCGCATATCCTTGCCCCGGTATTCCCTGACAGAACGAACGGCCAATTGGCTACATTCGCCAACATCAGTCGGGATGCGAACTTATCCATCGCGCTGACCGTGACTCCGAAAGATTACACCACAGTAACCTGGTTCATTGATGGGCAGGAAGTGGAATCGGGTACCGACTCCGACAAAGAAATCAACCGTAGTCTGAAAGCCGGTACGTATAATTTGAAAATAGAAGTGGAAAGCGGAAACGGAAAAAGGGATGATTTAATCAAATTAAGGGATGTGCTGGAGACAGTTGGAAAGATATATGGATGGGAGCAATTAGGAAGATTATTTATAAAATCAGATTTTCCACCGGAACGGCGGGGTGAATTTAAATATTATTCTGATAGTGAATTGAAAAGATTAAATGCACATATTGTAAAGCTGGAAGAACAAATAGCCAGAGCGTTGATTATACATCAATTATTAGGAAACCGAATATCAGATACATTAACTATGAGGAAAGACTGCCTTTATAGAAGGGATAATCAGGATATGGTGATTATTTATCAGCCTAAAAGCAGAAGATTTGAGAAGCCTGTCAGTGCAGAAGTTGCTCAGTTAATAAAAAAAGCAATTGTCTATGCAGAGCAGAATTATAAAGAAAGCATATACATATTTGCAAATAAAGATAATCCACAAAAACCATTAAATTATCAGACATTACGGGAAAAGGTCATCCGTATGATTTACGAAAATGATTTGCGAGATGATCAGGGAGAATTATTTGGATTTGGATCACATTTATTCCGACATACCTATGGGGTGAAATTAACAGAATTACATGTTGATGACTGGACGATATCAAAGCTTATCGGGCATAAAAATGTAAAAACTGTCAAGTATTACCGTAAGATGAGCAATCAAAGTATGGCGGATGAAACAAGAGAAGCACGAAATTATATGTCAAATGTTATTTTAGCAAATTTAGACGGATGGGGAGAGGAATATGAACAAATACGACAAAATGCTAGAATTAAATAAGAAGAAAAGCGAAGAAAAAGTAACAAGTGCGGTAAATACCATAAGAGAGATGGTAGTAGAAAAAGAAAAGGTTTCGATTCCAAAACTGATGAAAAAAACTGGGTTGTCCAGAGGATTCTTTTATAAAAATCCGATTGTCAGAAGTGAAATTGATCGTGCATTAGAACAACAGGCAGGAATGATAGATCCAAGGAGAACGATTATTGATCAGGCAATGGAAAGAGAGATGGAACTACTGCAACAACAGGTTCGAAAACTGAAATATGAGAATGAAAATTTGAAAAAAGAGAATGAGAAATTGAAAAAGGCATTAGCAAGAAAAGAATTGAATCTTATAAAACAGCTTTAAAAGTCTATACTATAAGCCAAAGCAGGTCTGCAAAGAAGTAGACCTGTTTTGGCTTGTGATATAGGCTATGATAATTTTAATATATTGCTGAATTATGCTTGAAAGGCATAATAAAAGATAAATGATAGGCATTGGACATAAAAGATAAATGTGGGGT
>ENA-OURS01002320-OURS01002320.1-human-gut-metagenome-genome-assembly--contig:-NODE-2320-length-13701-cov-3.465118_pt1 | contig 13701 bp, 9 predicted proteins | sample MGYA00242109_ERZ509010 | MGnify/ENA primary metagenome ERZ509010 (study PRJEB26280, sample SAMEA2338774) | human gut metagenome | biome: human gut; feature: human-associated habitat; material: faeces... | reverse complement strand
AGTCCGGCAATCACTCCGTCCTGCTTGCAGATCAGTTCTACTTCACCTTTCACGTAATCCTTCATAACGGAATTTGTTGTTACGTCTTCGCTTGAAATATCTTCTTTGAGCGCTTCAAGGATCAAATGATCTGCCTGAATCGTCATTGTAATATCGTTCATCATCTTTCTCCTGCTTTTATCTTTTTTATCATAACCATGTTTATGCCAGTTCACGCACTTTTACTTCATTCTCTGCTCCGGAAATCTTGTTTGCTGCACGCTTTGCAAATACAAGGCTCTCCAGAAGCGAGTTGCTTGCCAGACGGTTCGCGCCATGTACGCCGTTGCAACTTGTCTCTCCTACTGCATATAAATGTTCCATGGATGTCTTGCTGTCTGAATCAACCCAGACGCCTCCCATGAAATAATGCTGTGCCGGAACAACCGGAATACATTCTTTTGTTACATCATATCCTTCTTCCAGGCAATGCTGATAAATATTCGGAAAATGACCCATGATCGTTTCTTTTCCAAGCTTCTCCATGGACAGCCAGACATGATCCGTGCCTTCCTTTTCCATCTCTTCTCTGATTGCTTTTGTCACAACATCCCGCGGAAGAAGTTCATTTACAAAACGTTCTTTCTTGCTGTTGAGAAGAACTGCACCTTCTCCTCGAACAGACTCGGAAATCAAGAAACGTCTGCCTGGTTTCTTTGAATACAATGTTGTCGGATGAATCTGTACATAGTCCAGATGTTCCAGACGAATTCCGTGTTTTTCAGAAATTGCAAGTGCATCTCCTGTCAAATGCGGGAAGTTTGTCGAATGTTTATAACGTCCACCGATTCCACCGCTCGCCCAGATCGTATTCTCTGCATGGATCTCGAATTCATTTCCTTCTTTATCCTGCACAAGAATTCCTTTACATTCCTCATTTTCTACAAGAATATCTGTCATCGTTGTATATTCAAGCAGCGTTACATTTGAAAGCTGTTTTACCTGTGCGAGCAGTTTGCTTGTAATTTCTTTTCCGGTAATATCTTCATGGAACAAGATTCTTGGACGAGAATGTGCTCCCTCGCGAGTAAATGCATAAATATCCTGAATCTCTGCATTTTCATCTTTACTTGCAGCTTTATTTTCAGACTCATCCGTATCCTGTTTCTGAAAATCCACTCCGTAACCGATCAGGTCTTGGATAATTTCTCTTGAACTGCGGATCATAAGATCAACAGATTCTTTTCTGTTTTCATAATGTCCCGCTTTCATTGTATCTTCAAAGTAACTATCATAGTCATCCTTGTCGTGCAGCATACAGATTCCTCCCTGAGCCAGGAATGAATCACTGCTCTCTAAATCTGACTTTGTAATCATAATGATCTTCTGATCTCTTGGAAGGCAAAGTGCGCTGAAAAGTCCTCCGACACCTGTTCCGACAATGACTGTATCTGCTTCCATTTTCATAATAAATATCTCCATTCCGACAGCGTCTGTCGCTTTGATTCACATTTTCCGTGATTTTCGATTGCCGTCAATCCTATCTGACCTCTGTTTACTTAGCCAGCTCCAACATTCTCTCTAACGGCTTCCTGGATTCTTCACGAAGCTTATCATCTACGAACACTTCATTCTCGCCTGTCTTTAATACATGAAGTACTTTTTCAAGCGTAACTTTCTTCATATTTCTGCAAATCGGAGTCGTCTCTGTAAAGTAGAATTTCTTTTCAGGGTTTCTCTTCAGAAGTTCATACAGAACTCCGCTCTCTGTACAGATGATGAATTCTTTCGCATCTGATTTTCCTGCCTGAGCAATAATTTCTGAAGTACTTCCGACAAAATCGGAGAGTTCCAAAACTTTTGCCGGACATTCCGGATGTGAAAGAACCTCTGCTTCCGGATGTGCTTCTTTCGCTGCTTTGATTTCTTCAAGCTCCATATATTCGTGCACAACACAGAATCCTTCATTATATATAAAGTTCTTTTCCGGTACCAATCCTGCGACGTAATGTGCAAGGTTACGATCCGGGATAAAGAAAATGTTCTTATTTGGGAGTGATTTTACGATTTTTACTGCATTGGATGAAGTTACACAGACATCAGAATGTCTTTTCAGTTCTGCTGTTGAATTGATGTAGCAGACAACAGCAAGGTCATCATACTCGGAACGAATTTTCTCGATTGTCTCTGCTGATGCCATATGTGCCATTGGACAATCTGCTGCCATATCCGGCATAAGTACCGTCTTCTCGGGATTAAGGATTTTCGCACTCTCACCCATAAATGAAACACCGCAAAATACGATTGTTTTCTCTTTCAGTCCAACTGCAACTTTGCTTAAGTAGAAAGAATCTCCTACATAATCTGCAATCTCCTGTACTTCCGGGCTCACATAATAATGTGCCAGAATTACGGCATCTTTTTCTTTCTTTAACTGTTCGATCTCTTCTCTGATCGTCATTGCACGTACCCCTCATATTCTCTGCTGACATAGATTTCCGCCATTGCGCAGCTCTATGTCAATCAAGATGTTGTGTTATTCTTGCCCATTATAACACTGTCGTTTACAGGTGACAAGACACTTGTTTTGCAAAAAGCTTTACACTAACAGGCTTTCTTTTGCGAAAAATGTAATATTTTACATAACATCGCTCTTTTTGCGGGCAAATGATACGTGATTTCCATCTATACCTTGCTGAAAAAATAAGATTTATCGCAGAAATCATTTTAAACTGTAAAGGATGTTGTAAAATGCAGTAAATCGGCGGTTTAAAATTGTCGGTTTTCCTGCATTTTTGTATACTCACTTTATTAATCTTTTGAGGAAGTGGTGAGTATGCGAAAAGACGTTTACGAAAGGTATGATCTATTAATCATTGACGAACTTGGGTATCTGCCGATATCGGCGAATGTGTTTCAACTAATAAATGGCCGTTATGAACGCAAATCAACGATCATAACGACCAATATGCCATTATCAAGTTGGGGAACCGTCCTTAATAACATAGCGACTGCAGAGGCAATTTTATACCTCCTTGTCTATCACCACTCACACGTGATTAAGATCAAGGAAAGTCATACCGCTTAGCATCGGTCAGTTCTTAAACCGCACAAATCATACATTTTTAACCCGCCATAAAACGACAATTTAAATCCGTCCTTGACAACTTTCTTGATAGAATAACTTAATCTACTATATCAACTCTCCATTCCATGTCAAAATTCTTTTTTCTTACTGAGCTATACGAAGCATCCACTTCGCTTATCAGACTTGAAGAACTAAATTTCTTGCTATTTTCAAAGGTAACAACCTGGTTTTGGCTCCTAAATATCTTCCATTTTTTAAACCAATCTTGTTTCCACACATTTATTAGAAGTATCAATATTTCTCTCTTTCCTATCAGCTATAAATTCTTTTAAATTCAATATTGATTTTTCATTCCATATATAATGTCTCCTAATATCTCTATCAATGTTCAAATTGTCATATTTTACCCAATTATATAAACTCTGTCGACTTACATTATATTCTTCCAACACATCGGTAGTTTTCATTTATCGCAACCTCGCATTTCTTCCAGTTTACATTCAATTCTAGAAAAATTATCTTTCTCATACTAGATAACATAGAAATAAATTCCATAAAAAATATTTTGCACCTTATCCGTATAAAAATGCTTAAAATTCGCCACACTAAGTACTTGTATAATTTGATTAATCTGTACAAAATACTACCAAAAAGCATCCTCTCCCGCAGATGCTCCTTCTCCATATTCACTTCCATGCCTTCACGCCATCCACCGATGATCCCAGCACACATCCAGCTGCACCGGACTTGCTTGTAAACGACACATCTTCGGTGAAGACACCGTTCTTGACCTTTCCTTCTTCAATGAGTTCTGCGCGAAGATTCTTCTTAGGACATGATGCAACTTCGGTCATACTGAAGCCGGAGCCCCTGCAGACGACAAATCTTCCATCGTCTGCCTCGTAGCCTGTGGCTTCGATGCCACGACCACTGAGATGCAGCAAGTCTGCTTTGCATTTTTCAGATTCAACAGCCATGAGTTTCTTCAGTGGCACACCGGTGCTGTTCTTCCAGTCAACGAGGCCGTCGGAACTTCCACCGCAGACGAAGGAAGAGGCAGATTTGAACAGAATGTCATTGACAAGAATTCCGTCAAATCCAATCGAAGCGGCATTTTCTGTCCTTAATCTAATGACACTAGTCGCATACGGAGCAACGTCAAGAGTGATGGAACTTCCCTTGAGAACCAGGAAGCCTTGGTCCGTCATGCGACAGACGGCATTACAGACACGCTTTTTCTTCCTTGAGAAGTAGAGCAGGTCACTTTCCTTTTCCATAACGGGAGCCTTTGCAGACAAAGGTACAGGAAGCGGCTCGAAGGCGCGGTAGCCCATAGTTGGAAGAACGAGCCTGACATTGCTGATGAACCCCTCAAGTGTGTCACGCACTGGCGCGGAGACAGGCGACTGTTTGGGAGTATTGCCATTTCTTACAAGATAGCGGCCATCAACGGCAAGGGTATAGAAACGATTCTCCAGGTACTTCACGCGTCCCTTTTCGAGACTGTCATCCGTGGTAACGAAGATGACGGCATCAGTCCAGGAATCGCCCCTTTCCTCGAAGGTATGCGGCTGCATGATGCGCGTTCTCACCGCATCTGCCTCGCCGATGTATATGAACGTTCTACCGGTTTCAATTTCATTTCCGAACAGAAAATACACACCCGGCTTGTTCAAGTCGGCAATGTCTCCGCAGTTCTTCACTTCATCCCGTGGTATGCGGTAGCCGACACCGTTCCAGTTTGCGAGACTTGCCTTCCATCTTCCTTCGGATGTTCCGTCCATCAAATAGATGCTGATTGTCTTTCCCTGTGATTGCTGCATATGTATGTAACTCTCCTGTAAATCATATGATGTTGTATTCAGTGTAGTTCTGATGAGGAAAAATGCAATGAGGTCGGAGAGGATATTGAAAAAGAGCATTTGCTGATGCAATATCCCGCATGCTGAAAGACCCGAAAGCACGGTGTTACAATGTACTCTTGGGTCTTCTGGCTTCAGTTGAAAAGAAAGAATCTGCATTTATTGCCTGCCACTTTTCAAAAAAACAGACGGAATCACATTCTCAAGAATGCAATCCCGTCCGGTGTCAAAAAAATATCAACAGGAGCGTCCCACGTGCTAGGTTCGGGAACGTTGTTATAGCTGCTGAATTCACAGTCATAATTCATAGAACCTGTGACACTAGCATTTTAGCATACCCGCTATCTTCATGCAAACCTGCACCCGACTTGGGCTGAGTACAGGAATGTTTAAATATCAGATTAATCTTGCAATCAATTTCCCACATACCTGTCAGCAGCAATTTTTTCAGTCACTCCCCCAAAAACGTACCCATCCAATTAAGTCTGTCATCTCCAGACAATCTTCTTGACTTCTTCAAGGTAATCATCGGTATATTCAGGAACAAGCATCTGACCATCAATTGCTTCTGCCATCACCTGTTCCTTTTCCTTCAAACGCTGGTATACCATTCCATCAATAAAACCGGTATGTGCAACATCACCGTTGGTCATTAAATAGTAGTATCTGGTATATTGATTGTCGGGCAATCCCAAGCGGTTGATTCTGTCGCGCGATTGCAGCATGAAAGTCAAATTGAAGTTGTATTCAAAATAAACGGCATCATGGACTGTCTGATGCAATGAAATTGATTCACCAAGTGTATTAGGATTGGAAATCAACACCTGTACATCACCATCGCGGAATTCATTAATAATTCCTTCGCGATTCTGCTTTGGCGTTCCACCATATACAAGAACCGTCCTTATTCCTGATAATTCAAGAACATGCTTGATTTTATGCATTGTTCCGACAAACATCCCCCAGACAAGAACCTTCTTCCCCTCTGAAACCAAATCACTAATCAGCTTGATTCCCCGATTAAACTTAGGCGTCTCGATTTCACCCAAGTTAAACCTCTTATAGTCATCCGCATTACTTTGATTCTGTTTTTCAATTCTGTCAGAGTTCTGGCTCCAGATGGATGAGTCACCATCAATCAATCCCAGTTCGCGATAGTTAATGTTGTACCTGAGCAGTTCCGGATTGGTTGAAGCCTGTAATAACCTGATGAAAAGCGCCAGTGCTCCCTGTTCATTTTCATAAATTGCATCTGCCAGCATTTCCTGCTTCTCAGATGGATCAACCCTGATGATTATGTCGTCATCAGGCTTTGGAACGTGTAAGTCTTCCTTGTTTGTCCTCCAGAAAAAGGGAGCCAGCTTACCATTTACAGTTTCAGAGTCAATGTGATTCAGATCGCTCAAATCCCATGAAAAGAACGTAGAATACTCATCAGGATACATGAGATGGAGAAAGTTGTAGATATCCCTGAATCCATTTGGAATCGGAGTCCCGGTTAATACATAACGGTAGCGAGGCTCCTTGCTCATATTCAATGCCGCCTTGGCTCGCTTGCCATTGATTCCCTTCACACGATGAACTTCATCAAATATCAGCATTGTCTTTCCGTCAACCAGTTCATTTATAACGCGTAACTTACTACCCAATGATTCATAGTTAATCACAATGACATTTGAATTAACCCAGTCATGTTTAATGGCACCAGGATTACCATTATACTTGCTGTCACGCAAGTTCATGTAGTGCAGCTCACGTTTGTCTCCAAACACTTCTTCATACTCGGTACGCCATGCAGCAAAGGCATTTAACGGTGAAACAACCAGAATTCTGTCCACCTTATCCTGTTCCGGACTGGACAAATAGGCAAAAGTTCCATACATCATCGCCGTCTTGCCTGCCCCTGGAACGGAAAAATTTGCCGCCCTTTTCATAACTGATAGAAAGAAGCTTGCTTTTTCCTGTTCTGGCTTTAAAGGTCTCATAATTTGCTGACCAACAACTTCTTTAAAGTAATCAAACTCATTTTTCCAACGACTATCCCCTGCTTTTATAGTAAGACCAGCTTCACTTTGCTCCTTGATGAAATACTGTCTCTTCTTAACGTAACGATTGAAATCCTCGCTTGTTTCAACAGCAGGCAATCCTCTGCGCTCAAGCTTGTGATTCAATTTTCCCACTAATTCCAACAATTGAACATATGTCAATTCACTTTTGAAGATCAGTTCTTTTGAATTTTCAAAAAAAGATTCAAAAATCCTCAATCCTCTTTGTGCTGTCCTGGATTTCAAGGTACCATTAGCATCATCGATCAGCTGAAACAGCCCTTCCTGATTTTTGATGATTCTTGGTCTACTTGACTTCATTTCCATATTTATCGAACAGCTCCTTACTTAACAGGGTTAAGTCACGCATACACTTCTGCAGCTCTTTAAGCTGACTTTCTGTTATTTCATTGTAGCGTAAAGTACCAGCCAGTCCATTACTGTCATTTAGTCCACGATAATAGTTTACATCATCACGAATGTTCTTGATGAATTTGTCAATTGACTCACCGCTTTTTGCAGCATGCATATGTGCATCGTAACTTTCACCAAACTTCTTAATCAGGTCATTTTCATTGGCAAGCTCCTTGCTCAGGTCAGCATAATTCTTAACGTTTGCTTCCTGAATGGCCTCTGAAAGATCTTCAACAACATCTGTAACTTCTTCATTGAAATCACTGTTATCAGAAGATTTTACAATATAACGGTCAAAATCACGAACTTGATTTCGGGCAGTATTGCCGATAACACCGACATGCATCTGATGCAGAATAATCCCAAAATACGAGTTCATCGTTTCGTTTTTACGAACCTGCGCCTCCGGATCATCACCGAATTCACTGTTCAGGGTCTTTCCCATCACCTGAAACTGCGTCCATGTCTTGCTGTCCTTAATGATGTTGTAGCTTGTCGGTAGAGCACCGATAAACTCAAGAAATTTCTTCACATACACCGCACCATGATAATAGTCCGTTAACTTTGCCTTGGATATCCGGGATGTCTTGGCATAATCAGCCAAGGTCATAATCGGATCATCCCCAGCTGTAGTCTTGTAAATATCTATCGCCAGATCGACTGGATCATAGTCCTCCCTTTCTTCAACGCCCATTTGGATGGCAAGTTCAAGCTGTTTTATCTTGACCCTTTCACTGTCGTTGTTATATGAAAATGGCAGAACCACGGCTTCAAAATAAACAGTCTGACCAGTTTTCTCACGTATGTTCCTTAATGCAGTAAAGCGACGGTTACCATCAATGATTCTACCATCATCCAGTACCCACCCGTAAACCTGCTGTCCAGATTCACTAATGGATTTTTGGGTATGCTTCAACGCTCCCGGGTTCATACCTTCAATTATTCTTGCGACAAGATTGTTGTACTCGGGATTGACCATATCTGAAACAGGATTGACTTCATCTTCAAATTCAGCTATCCCTGTTGAAATACGGCCGTTCTTGTCATTATAGTAAAGATACTTCAATGGTATTTGATAAACATCAAGCGTGTCGGAGCTGACCCCCTCAACTTTGATTGGCAGCTTGGGCTTTGCACCTGTCTTGATAATCTTCCCTTCATCCGCCAGTTTAATTAATGAAATCATGATTGCTTATCTCTCCTCTTTCAAGTTTGCTTATCAAATCATGCACTTCCCGCTCGCTTGTTGCCATACGATAATAGACACCGGTTTCCCTGAGCTGATTGAAGTATTTTTCCTGAACGACCCGGATTACCTCATCGCCTACCCGCATATTATCCGCCTTTGTTTCAATCACTAGATAAATCGGTCTGCCATCATGTTCAATCCTGAAAATAAAGTCCGGCGTGGTCGTTCCATTATCATAACGCGGAATCTTAATCGCACGTTTCGGTAATTTGCCAAAAACCGTAATGTCATTATCATAAGTACGTTTCAAGATTTGAAGTTCAGGATTTGCACTGTCATATCGCAACGGGGGTCGATTATACAGATACTTCTCATCTTCAGTGGAATTGTCATCGCTGTATATGCCCAGATCATCGGCTGAAATATAATCGACAAACTCTTGTTTTCTGTCATTGTAGATTGCGGTGGATGATGTAAAATTCAACGGCTCATAACTGTATGAGGTCTTGATACGTATGTTGAAACGTTTGTTGAATTCGCGCACTAAGTTCTTCAATGTATTTTCATTGATGTAATTCTTGTCGTCGTCCAGGCGCTTAATTGCAATAATCATCTGTTCATGCAGAAAGCTGACCGGTAAATCAGTTTGAATGGCCAACTGCTTCAAGAACTGACCATACATCATTGTAAGGTAAGTTTCCTTATAATCAGTCTGGGTTTCATGTACTTCCATCTGGTTGTCATTTAATGCGACCTTCTGAATAACAATCTGCGGTCTTTGACGTACAAAAATATTGTTTTCCTTATCCTTGAATAAATCTTCAGCAACCTCTTTGGCCAAATCATTGACATTATCATCAAACTTGATCATCTGCCGTCTGGATAGCTGTTTCCACAAATCCTCAAGTTTCTTCCAATTGTCCTTACGTAACCTGACTCTTGTAGAAACCTTGCTGCCCTTATTGCGAATTCTTCCGCTGCCAACTTTGGTACGATGCTCAACTTCAGGATAAAGCTGAACCAAAGCCTCGTAACCAGACATTTTTCTTCCATCCAGTTCAACATCATTCCTAAACTTATTTGAACGGGTGACAATATCATGATCATCCAAATCATCGAGCAACTTATCTTCAGTAAATGTCTCATCCGTCTTTTGCCGTTCCTCAACAATCAGTTGAATCATTTCCTCAGTCAGTTCTTCATGATTGATTTCAATCGGTGAATCCTTGTTAATCTCACTGACAAGCGTTTGTGCAAAGTCCTTTTCATCATAGCCAATCAGAAAAGACAGTCTGCTTTCAAATTCCTCATGCTGCAACCGATGACCATTCTCATCAACCGGCAGTCTCAAGCCACGCCCAACTTCCTGAATCTTGCTGTTTTCAGATCCTGAAGTTCGTAACTTTGCGATGACGAAGATATTCGGATTATCCCATCCCTCGCGTAAAGTCCACTTGGAAAACAGAAAGCGTCTGGTAATCCAGTTACCATCCTTGTCTTTAAAGCTCAGCAGCTTCTCCTTGCTTTTCAATATATCATCAACTTCGGCTTGAATGGCCTCGTCGCCGCTTCCCCGGTCTTCGCTGAAGTAACCGGCATAAACCTGCTGGTGATCGGATTTCAAGTCATGTAATGTTGCCTGCAGAAAATCAAGATATTCCTTTTCACGTGATTCAATCGGCATCGAATGTTCATCAATCAACTGATTCAATTTCCTGGTCAGTATCTTTTCAAAATGCTGTGCCAACCAGCCTTTTGTGTGATCAGTTCCTCTGAAGCTGGCAATACTGTCAATGAAAAATAGTGACAAGGTCTTGACTCTAGGCGCCCTGCCTCCACTTTCCGGACGCATGAAATTACGCTCTTCCGCCTCAAAATGACGGTCAATGGCCTGGGTAATGATTTCATCCTGATAATTCTGTGTGAATGTTCCCGGAATGAGCTTCATCCCCGGTTGAACCTCCAGGCCGTTGGAAAGCACCTTTTCATTGCCGCCAACATAAGTAACGTTGCCGGCAAATCCTGCATCAATACCAGCCAGATTTTCCCCCCTTTCAATTGAATAATCCTTGCCGCCACGCGAAAGTGTCAGCTGCCTGGTTGTCACGGACTTTACCTTGTACATTCTCCCGGCTTCCTGCTCCGTGATATCCGGATAATTTACATCAATTGCCTTGACAAGACCCTGATTAAAACTGTCAATGGCATTCAGGGTAAACTGTGGCACGCCACGGTAATAATCATTAATAGTCTCCTTGTTACTGCCGCGACCAGTACTTATCTGCGGAAATGTCGCTCCAAAACGAACAATCAATTGTGGTTTCATCTTTTCAATTGATTTATAAGTTGCCTTGTTCCTGGGGAAACGATGTGGTTCATCAATGATAATCACCGGACGCGTAGCAGCAATTGCCTTTATTGGATTGGTTTCACCACCAAGTAGTGTCTGGTCGTAATCATTCTTATTCATCCCGGAATTCTTGCTGAGCATACCGGAATTAATCAACAGCACCTGAATTTGGTTTGCATTATATCTGGTTGCTTCAATGAATTCAGACAATTGGGCGGGAAAATTCTTCCGCCCATTCTTGCTTTTGAAATCACCCGCATTAATCGTATTAAGCTGAATTGTCACATTATCATACCTGGCTGAAAAGTACTGTCGTGCATAATCACTGGTTATGAAATTTTTAGTACCCTCCTTAATACTTGGAGTCGGAACGACAATGACAAATTTGAATATTCCTTGCTTGTGCATCTCATACATCATCTGAGTATAAACAAAAGTTTTCCCTGTACCAGTTTCCATCTTGATGTCTATATATGTTTTTTCATTCCCGGCACCCCTAAGAATGGGGTTGGCATATACATAATTTGCATCTGGATCCTTGCTGTTTTCATCAACACCAGGAAAACTGTTATTGATTGCCTGTATGGCATCTTTCTGATGTTTCAGTTCTTCAAGTTGTATCTTCATAATATCAATACCTCTTCAGCAAATTGACGGAACTGTTCAATTGTTTTATTCCAATTTCAAGTTCCCGCAGTTCAGCAATATTAAATGAGTACCCCCACAAGACAATCGATTGAACACTCAGCTCATGTTCTCCTAATCTATTGAGAAGTTCTCTTGTGCATTCCTTGGTCCAACCATCATCAATGAGATAAAGCCTGCTTTCTTCAACTAAATATGCCGTATAACCGCCAATTGAAATTTTCCTTACATCAGCATCAAGTGAATATCCGTCTCTTACAAGCCACGTTGTCAGAATAGTCTGAACACCCGTGGCATTGCCGGCAACATTCAGGGCATCACTTGAAAATGAACTTACCATATCATTGAACAAATTGACGTTATCCGGATTAAACTCTTCGATTCTGTCCAGTGCCTGTTTAGTTGGCTCCACAACACGATAATGCTTGAAAGATCCATCGAAATCTTCCGGAAGCATTAACCCATTATCTTCTCTTATCTTTGCAGCGGAACGTCTGATACGTTCACGGGAAATTTCATCAATGGACTTAAAGCCGGCTCCATATGCTGCTTCTCCACCCTTTGTAGGAACTTCCTTACCGTCTTTATTAGTGTGATAAGTCTTTTCGGGAAGCTGAACCATAATGAATTTGCGATGACCACCATCTTCAGCATTCAGCTGCATAACTGCATCAGCAGTAGTGGAGGAACCTGCAAAGAAATCTAGGATTATAGCATTTCTTTTAGTTGTAAAATCTATCAAATCCTTAATCACATCAACAGGCTTAGAATTATCAAAAACTTTTTTACCATCAAATAATTTTGCTAGATTATTTGTTGTAGATCTATTATCTTTTTCAATTACCGATTTTAAATATTGTCGCACTGTCTCTATGCGTTTCTTAATGTGAGGCTGTGTAGTTTCATCTACTCCCCAAGCAACTTCACCTTCTTCTTCATAATTATCGAATGTTGATTTAGGCCATCGCCACCCATTCTTGGGTTTAGGACATGGTTTACCAGTAACCGGATGATAGATATCATACATGTAATCTCCAGGTCTAGTATTAGAAGAGTTACTAGAACTACTGTATACTCCTTTTTCATCAACATTATTATAGTGAGTTACACTTGATAAATTTTTATTATTTTTCTTTATCCAAGCTCGTAAATTTTCTTGAATTTGATCGATTGTCAATCCTTTTGATTTTAATTTTGTATATTGATTCATAATTTTTTGCGCAGATTTACTACTAATAGACCAATTGCCCAAATTATTCTTATTGATTGCATAGCAAACCATATATTCATGTTCAACATTAATTTGAGAAGGATTATTATCAGTTGCGGTTTTAACAATTAAACTTCCAACGAAGTTACAATCGCCAAAAATTTCGCCACATATTTCTGTTAAATTATTATATTCATTATCGTCAATCGATATAAAAATAACTCCTGTCTGCTTTAACAACCTTTTAGCTAATTGCAGACGCGGATACATGAAAGTCAACCAAGCAGAATGACTCGATTTCCCTTGAATACTTTTCAAGCGCAGAACCTGTTCATCATCAAAGCCAAACATCTCTTTTAGTTTTTCATCTGAATATTCAAAATTATCAGGATAGACAAAATCATCACTCCCCGTATTGTACGGTGGATCAATATATATGACATCAACCTTGTCAGTATAACTTGCCTGCAAGTGTCGCAGCACTTCCAGATTATCACCAGTGAAGAACAAGTTTCCGCTGTTCCTGCCCTCGCCTTTGTTTTGCTCCTCATCAGGCACAATCACCGTCGACGGCATTTCGCCGGCCTGTCTGCGGGCATAATCCTTGCCGATGAAGTTAAGCTGATAACCATCCTTGAGCTCATCTACATTATGCTCTTGCAGGCTGGCCTTGAACTTGTCCATGTCAAACTGATCATTGTTATTGAAGAACTCAGGCAATTTACTTTTAAGTTCATTTATAAATGCAGTGTTGGGCAATACTGACTCATTGTACTTTTCATTGTCAGTTTTCATGTCCAACACCACCTTTCATAGTCAAAAAGGATCCACTAACACAATTTGTTAGTGAATCCTTAAAAAATGACTTGACAAATAAGCGTTGACCTAAATAATCAACGTGAGTGAGTGAGTGAGTGAG
>ENA-OURS01002317-OURS01002317.1-human-gut-metagenome-genome-assembly--contig:-NODE-2317-length-13707-cov-6.416130_pt1 | contig 13707 bp, 13 predicted proteins | sample MGYA00242109_ERZ509010 | MGnify/ENA primary metagenome ERZ509010 (study PRJEB26280, sample SAMEA2338774) | human gut metagenome | biome: human gut; feature: human-associated habitat; material: faeces... | reverse complement strand
GATCCACTCCTTCCTCAACTGCGTGGAAGGCCTGATGCACACCGGCCAGCGCGACATGATCCGCGTCCGTATCAGCAAGGCTGATTTCGAGGCCGGTTTCAAGTTCCGCCACATCGGCGAAGTGCTCTACGCCAAGATCAAGTCCGAGTTTGACACGGTCGTTGACAAGTGCCAGGTTCGCATCGTCGTTGGCGACGAGCCGAACGCCGCGCTGCGCAAGCACGCCAACGAGGTCTTCGACAAGCGCGACGAGCGTCTGAAGTCCATGACCGACGAGTCTGTGCCTGTCTTCTATTCCTGCATCATGTGCCAGGCGTTCTCCCCGAGCCACGTCTGTATCGTCACCCCCGAACGTCTCGGTCTTTGCGGCGCTGTGTCGTGGCTGGACGCAAAGGCAACCAACGAGCTCGACCCGCAGGGTCCGTGCCAGGTTGTCACCAAGGAGCGCTGCATCGACGAGCGCACCGGTCGTTACGAAGATGTTGACGAGGCTGTCGCCGAGTACTCCCACGGCGCGCTCGAGCATGTCACGCTGTACTCCCTGCTCGAGGACCCGATGACCTCCTGCGGCTGCTTCGAGTGCATCTGCGGCATCGAGCCCGTCTCCATGGGCGTTGTCATCACCTGCCGTGAATTCGCCGGCATGACCCCGCTCGGCATGACCTTCTCCGAAATGGCTTCCATGACCGGCGGCGGCGTCCAGACTCCGGGCTTCATGGGCCATGGCAAGCACTATATTGCCTCCCATAAGTTCCTGAAGGCTGAGGGCGGTCTTGCCCGTCTGGTCTGGCTCCCGAGCGAGCTGAAGGAGCAGATCCGCGACAAGATCAACGAGACCGCGAAGGATCTGTACGGCATTGAGAACTTTGCCGACATGGTCGCTGACGAGACCACCTGCGGTTCGGGCGATCCCGAAGAGCTGCTGAACTTCCTGACTGAGAAGGGTCATCCCGTTCTGAGCATGGAGCCGTTCGACATGTAATATTCCCGCCTCCCCGGAAGCTTGCTTCCGGGGAGGTTTTTCATAGGCGAAGCAGCGTCCATTGGAAATTCTTAAGAATTTCTTATGGGCGTTGACTTTTTTTGCCCCGCGTGCTATAAGTGTACTAGAACAAATAATACAGTTGAAAGGAGGGCTTCCTACGTTCCATCTGGACTACCGCGACCCGCTGCCGATTTATGAGCAGCTCAAGCAGGAGTGCAAGCGTCTGATTCTGTCCGGTATTATCGCCCCGGGCGATAAACTTCCGTCCGTGCGCGAGCTTGCCGGTTCCTTGTCCATCAACCCGAACACCATCCAGAGAGCTTACCGGGAGTTGGAAGCGGACGGCTATCTGATCAGCGTCCCCGGCAAGGGCTCGTTTGCCGCCGAGGCGCGCCCTCTGCAAGAGCAGAAAAAGCAGGAGCTTTTTTCGAAGATCCGCTCGCTGTCACAGCAGGCAATGGCGCTCGGCGCAACGCGCGAGGAGCTTCTCGCGCAGATTCCCACAAAGGAGGAAGAAGCATGATTGAAATCAAAGATCTTACCAAGCGCTTTGACGGCTCCACGGCGCTGCAGGAGCTGAATATGACGGTCCCCCAGGCATCGGTCTACGGTCTGGTCGGTCCCAACGGCGCAGGCAAATCCACGATCATCCGCCACCTGACAGGCGTCTACTATCCCGATTCCGGCGAGGTTCTGGTCGGCGGCGCGCCGGTCTTTGAAAATCCGTCCGTCAAGGCGCATATCGCCTGTATCCCTGACGATTTGAGCTGCCATGCAGGCAGTACCATCCGCGAGCTGCGGCAGTTCTACAAGGGCTTATATCCCAATTTTTCCGATGCGCGCTTCGACGCACTGCGCGATATTTTTCCGCTCGACGTCAAGCAGCCGCTGCGCCGCTTTTCCAAGGGCATGCAGAAGCAGGCGGCATTCTGGCTTGCCATCTCCACGCAGCCGGACTATCTGATTCTCGACGAGCCGGTCGATGGACTGGACCCCGTCATGCGCAAGCAGGTCTGGAGCGTCATTTTAGAGGACGTCGCCGCCCGGGAAACGACGGTTCTGGTCTCGTCTCACAATCTGCGGGAGCTGGAGGACGTATGCGACCATGTGGGCGTGCTGCACGAGGGTAAGATGCTGCTGGAGCGTTCGCTTTCCGATTTGCAGGAGAACATCGTAAAGGTCCAGCTGGTGACCGACCGACCGCTTCCGCCGGAACTCAATATTCTGCACCAATCCATGACTGGCAGGATCCAAACGCTGATTGTCCGCGGCGACCGGCGGGAAATTGCGGGGCTTTTACAGCAGTGCAATCCCCTGCTGTGCGATTTGCTGCCGCTGAGTTTAGAGGAAATTTTCATCTACGAACTGGGAGGTGTGAACTATGACGTCAAAAACCTCGTGCTTTGACAGCGCGATTTTCAAGCGCAGCCTGCGAAAGACACTGCCGCTCTGGGCCTGCTATTTTCTCTTCTGGCTGTTTATCCTGCCCGGCGATCTCATCAGCTTCAACTATCAGCCGGAATACTACGACTCTCTGACCGGTCGTCTTTGCGAGCGAATTTTGACGTTCTGCACGGTTGGCACGCTTCTTTCGGCGCTGATCGGTCTTCTTGCGGCCTGGCTGCTGTTTTCGTGGCTCTTCCGCGCGAATACCTCCTATTTTTACGCCGGTCTGCCCGTGCGGCGCGAGGCGCTTTTCCTGAGCAATTTCTTTGTCGGCTTGCTTATGGTCACGCTGGTAAACCTCCTGACCGCTCTCACTGCATATTGCGTTACGCTCCTGCACGGCTACCCCCAGCTCTATGCCTGTGCCTGCTTCTTCGGCACGAGCACACTTTCGTTTGTCGGCTTTTACGGCTTTGCGGTGCTTCTGGCGATGATCATCGGTCAGGCAGCCGCCATGCCCGCGGTATATGTGATTTTAAACTTTACCAGCTCTGTGCTCTATTACTCTGTGCAGTCTCTGCTGTCGGAGTTTGTCTACGGCATGAGCAATATCTATCATAACTTTGGCTCTGTTTTCTATCGTCTCAGCCCCATTGCCTACATTATGACCAACGGGCTTTCCGTCCTTCCGGCGCAGCTTGCAGACGGCAGCGCAGATTTTTCCCGGTATCTTTTTTCCAGCTGGGGCTATATTGCCTCTTTGGCAGGCGCCGGCCTTGTATTTGCAATCCTCGCGCTTCTCGTCTTCCGCCACCGTGAAATGGAGCGCTCCGGCGATGTGATTGCGGTAAAGCCGCTGCGTCCGGTGTTTCTCTACTGCTTTACCATTGGCTGCTCCATCGTCATTTCCTATGTGATCTCTTCGATGCAGGCGTCGCTGTTCGGCAGCGAAGGCTTCCGCAGGGCGCTGCTGTTTTTGATTCTCGGCGCGTTTTTGGGATATTTTATCGCGCAGATGCTGCTTCAGAAAACGGTTGCTGTCTTCCGGGGCGCAAAAACATGGCTGCGCTTCGGCACAGTATGTCTGGTTCTTGTGCTTGGCGCTACGGCGGCGCGGTATGACATTCTGGGATTATATTCCCGCGTGCCGGAGGTAGATGACATTTCCTACATTGATCTGTCTTATCTCGGCGAGGCGCGCAGCCGGTCCGATCTTGAGGCAGTCACAGACTTCCAAAAGCTCGCCATTGCGCGCCGGAAGGAAAATGAGGCGGCAGGTGCAGCCAATGTAACCCCTGTTCGCTTTAACTACTACCTCAAAGACGGCTCCGCGCTTTCCTACTGCTACCGTCTGGCAGACAACGAAGCTACGCAGAAGGACCCGGACAGCCTGATCTGCCGTTATGATGCGCTTGTAAATTCCGAGTCCATGGTACTCCGCCGCAATGCCATCCCGGAGGAGTTCTGCCGCGACGGTTCCGGCTTTGTCTACTGCAGCATTGAGGACTACGGCTCGCAGAGTATGACAGATGCTGCGCTCCCCCGCTATCTGTCCGGTGATGCGGCATTCACGTTCTACACGACCTGCATCCTTCCCGATCTCAAGGACACAGAGCTCGGCAAAACGCATATCACCTCCTTCTCACAGGAAACAAAGATGTCTGACTCTGCCGCCATCTACGTCTCGTTCTTTCTCGATCCGACAAACGAGCAGATCAACGCTTACATAGACCGTGTATATGCAGGCGCTCCCGGGTCTTATTCCGACCACTTCGGTTATACCATCACAAAAGACGCGCGGCGCTCGGCTGCCTATCTGGAAAGCCTTGGCTACAGCTTCGATCTTCCTGCCGAATAACAAACGCGAAAGCCCCTCCCGAACGACAGCTCGTTTGGGAGGGGCTTTTTCTGAGAGTTGATTACGAGATTTGCTTTTCCAGCCGGAGATTTCGGAAATAGAGGCAGATATCAATGGAAACCATGGTGATGTTCAGAATGTAAAAATAGAACGCAAGGTTATGGTTGTGCGTCATGAGCTTGGATGAAATGCCGCAGATGTAGCCAAACAGGATAAAGAAGCTGAACAGGACGCTCTTTCCTTTTGTTGAGCGGCTGCGGTAGGAGCGGATAATGGACAAGGGCCATGAGATTCCAAAGCTGACGATCATCATTGCCTCTAAAAGTTCTGCAAGCTGCATAATTCTCTCCTCAATCTTTCTTTCTCGTATAGTCCGGCAGCAGACGCGGCGAGAGCATCTCGTTCTGAAGTCCCGCTTGCTTTCGCTCCTCCTCAAACGCTGCCACATGCGACAGCGTCAGCGCGCCGGTCGTAACAGACTTCGATTTTTCGCCCGCGTTGCGCCCGGCGTTGCGCCCGAAGACGATGATATCGAGCAGGCTGTTTCCCATCAGACGGTTTCTTCCGTGGATGCCACCCACGACCTCGCCCGCAGCAAACAGGTTCTCCACATCCGTCTGGCAGTCCGGCGTGATGTGCAGACCGCCGTTCTGATAGTGAAGCGTCGGATAGACCAGAATCGGCTCCGTGCGAATATCAATGCCATGCTTGGAGAACATCCGCAGCATCGCAGGAATCCGTTTTTCAATCGTTCCTTTGCCGCCCTTGATCTCGATCATTGGCGTATCGAGCCACACGGCGTCTCCCAGCGGCGTTCTGACGCCTTTTTTGCGCGCGGCACATTCTCTGATGATGGACGCTGCTGCAACGTCGCGCGTCTCGAGCGGGTTCATGAACGCCTCGCCCTCGGCGTTAATGAGCATCGCGCCGACCGAGCGGACCTTTTCTGTCACCAGCGCGCCATAGATCTGCGCCGGGAACGCCGCGCCCGTGGGATGGTACTGCAGCGTATCCGGATATAACAGCTTCGCGCCCGCGCGATAGCCGAGGACCAGACCGTCCGCTGTCGCGCCGTAGTGGTTGGACGTTGGAAAGCCCTGATAGTGAAGCCGCCCCGCGCCGCCGGTGGCAAGGATGACGGTTTTCGCCCGCGCAACGAGAATCTCCTTCGTCTCCATGTTCTGCAAGACTGCGCCCGCGCAGCGCCCGGTTTCGTCCAGCAGCAGCTCGATTGCCGACGTGAAGTCCACAACTTCAATGCTGCGGTTCAGGACCTCGTCTCGCAGCGTGCGCATGATCTCCGCGCCCGAGTAGTCCTTGGCTGCATGCATACGCTTTCTGGAGGTACCGCCGCCGTGGGTCGTAATCATCGTGCCGTCCGGTGCCTTGTCAAACTCGACACCGAGGTCGGATAGCCACTGGATTGCCTCCGGCGCTTCGGTGACGAGCTTATAAAGCAGGTCCTTCTGCGCGGCAAAATGCCCGCCGCCGTAGGCGTCCAGAAAATGCTGCGCCGGAGAGTCGTTCGGCTTGTCCGCCGCCTGAATGCCGCCCTCTGCCATCATGGTGTTGGCGTCTCCCATGCGAAGCTTCGTGACGAGCAGGACCTTTGCTCCTGTGTTATTCGCTTCAATCGCCGCCGCGCAGCCCGCGCCGCCGCCGCCGATGATCAGGACGTCCGCATCATAGTCCGGCACATCCAGATGCGGATGCGAAAGCTCGACTCTGGGCTTTCCCTCCAGCAGCGCTGCCAGCTCCAGCGGCACCTTGCCGCCCTTATTCGGTCCGATGCGAAGCGTGGTAAACTGGTTTTCGCGATAGTCGGGGTGGAAGGTTTTCAGCAGGTTCTCCTTTTCCTCCGCGCTCATGCGCGCCGGGCTGAGCTTGACGTTTTCTGCCCGCGCCGCCTCGACCTTGCGGATGGATTCCTGAATTTTCGGATCGGTATACATCTCGCCTTCCTCCTTACGCTTCAATCTCGCGATGGTTGTAAAGCTCCTTCATCTCTTCCAGCGGCTTTCCCATCAGGTTTTCCAGCAGCGCCTCGAATTTTCCTTCGCGGATCTCTACCACGCGCGCGTCCAGATGCTCGCAGTGCGGCGCGAGATATTTGCCGTTGAGCCGACGCGCCAGCATGGCGACCTGCGGGTGCGAAATGCCTGCCGGACACCGGGACGAGCACACGCCGCACATGACGCAGTCGAACGATTCCTCCGCGCACTTTTCATACTCCCCGCGCTGGGCGTAGGCGATGTACTGCATAACATTCAGCCCCTGCGTACACGCCTTCGTGCAGGCGTTGCAGCCGACGCAGGAATAGATCTCGGGGTAGAGCTGCATCATGATTTGCTGGGTCGGCTTGACTTTTTCGATGTCATAGACCTCTTTGACCAGCGGGAAAAACGGCAGCGTCGCCACATACATGTTGTTTTCGACCTTTGTCGAACATGCCAGACACGCCTTAAGCTCGCGGTCGCCCGCAATGCGGTAGATCGTCGCGCATGCGCCGCAGAAGCCGTTGCGGCAGCCGCAGCCGCGCACAAGCTGGTAGCCCGCGTACTCCATCGCTTCCATGATGGTCAGGCTCTCGGGCACCTCATATTTTTTTCCGAACAGAAAAACATGCACCATATGTTCCATTGCGTTTCTCCTTTCCAATTCTCCACTTCGGAATGACCTCGTAGAGTTTCGCCCCGCAGGGCGAAATAAAATGGAAATCCATTGTATCCGGCGGCTTTGCCGACCGGAACAGGACAGCCGTTGGCAGCTCTGCTGCCTTACGGATGTCGCGTGCCCCTTGCGGGTACAATACGCCTCGCCTCGCAAGTGTTGAATTTTGTCCCTACAGGACAAAATTATGCGCGCAGTCGAGGCGCATCCCCTTTGGCAAAAAGCCCCTGCTTTTTGCCAGTTCAGTACTCATCCGGAAGTTCATCCAGCTGATCAAACCGGAAGACCGGTCCGTCCTTGCAGACGTATTTGTTTCCGATGTTGCAGCGGCCGCATTTGCCGAGCGCGCCGTGAACGCGGCCGAGGAGCACAACAGCGTCGAGTACGTCATCGAGCAGGCCATCGCCCAGGGCGAGATCACGCTCGCGCAGACGACTGACATGAACCCCGTTCTCAAAAAGGCCGGCGTCGTCGACGCGGGTGGCAAGGGCTTCCTGCTGATTCTCGGCGGTATGCTCAGCGCCCTGCGCGGCGAGGAGCGCCCCGAGCTCACCGAAGAGAATGCACAGGAGAAGGCCGATTTTGCCATGCTCAACGAAGAGGACATCACCTTCACGTTCGACACCGTGTTCATCGTCCGCAAGAGCGGACGTAGCATTGAGCCGTTCCGCCGCTTCCTCGACGGCATCGGCGATTCGCTCGTCATCGGCGAGGACGACGAGGCTTTCAAAGTCCACGTTCACACCGACATTCCGGGCGAGGCGCTGACCGAGGCGCAGAAGTACGGCACGCTCGAGCTTGCGAAGATCGAGAACATGCGCACGCAGGCCCAGCAGCTCGCCGCCGGCGGCAAGGCCCAGTCCACCGACGACCTTGAGGCCATCGAGCAGGAGCTCGAAGCCGCCGAGCACGAAAATGCCGGTGAAGCCGAGCCCGAAAAGGACTTTGGCTTCCTCGCGGTCTGCGCGGGTGAGGGCCTTGCGAACGTCTTCACCGACCTTGGCGCCGACGGCGTCATCAGCGGCGGACAAACTATGAATCCCTCGACCGAGAGCATCCTCAAGGAGATCAAAAAGGTCCCCGCGCACACCGTTTTCGTGCTGCCGAACAACAAGAACATCATCATGGCCGCACAGCAGTGCATCGGCCTGACGGAGAAGACCGTCGTGGTCATCCCAACCGCCTCCATCCCGCAGGGCGTGAGCGCGATGATGGCCGTCGATCCCGACATGAGCGATGCAGACGCCATCGCCAAGGCGATGACGGACGCCGCGCAGTGCGTCTCCACCGCGCAGATCACCTACGCCGCGCGCAATTCCGATTTTGACGGCTTCGACATCCACGAGGGCGATTATCTGGCACTTCTGGACGGCAAGCTGCTCGGCACCGACCGCGATGTCTCCGCGCTGCTCGACGGGCTCTCCGACGAGGCAGCGTCCCGCGAAGCGGAGTTCATCACCGTCTTCTACGGTGAGGATGTGAATGAAGAGGACGCGCACAAGGCGTGCGACGCCTTCACCCGCAAGTGCCCGGATGCCGAGGTCAATCTGATCTGCGGCGGCCAGCCGGTCTATTACTATATCATCTCGATCGAATAACCCCAGCACAGCAAAGCGGAGCAGGATTTCTCCTGCTCCGCTTTTTTCTGCCCGTCAGACGTTCATCTTCCGCCCGAGGAGCTTCATCAAGAGCTCTGCGTGGCGGTATTCGTCTTCGCTCATCGCCGCAAACAGCTTGCTGAGGCACAGGTCCAGCGTCTCCTCTCCCGCGCGGGCGTAATTGTAGCCCGCACAGGTCTCCGCATGGTAGAGGCTGCGCAGCAGCGCGCAGAGGTCGCACGTATCTGGCTGCTCCACGCACACGCGCGGGCAGTAGGCCTTGCCGGTGATTAAGTAGATTGCGGCAGCCAGATCGCGCGCGTGGCGCTTCTCGTCCTCGCTCAACGCGCGGAAGGCTCGCGCCATCTCGCGCCGCGGCGTGCACGAGGAGAGATACGCGTACACCTGCGCGTCACCGAGCTCTTCGCGCAGGAAGCCCTGCAGCACCTCGACCGATACGCTTGCCTCGCTGCCCATGCAGCAAGGGTCCGTCTCCGCGCCCGGGAGCGTGAGCTCGCTATCCTGTGCGCTCATCTGTGTGTTTGCATTGTCCGCCATCGGGTACGGGTCCTCCCCCGGCGCGACGCGCTTCCACACCTCGCGGCATGCTTCATAGTCGCAGGCGCAGGGCTTTTTTATTTCCGTCATGTTCTTCTTCCCCTTTCCGGAACGGTTCTCGTCTCTATCCTATGCGTGCATTTTTCAGGCGTGCAGAGCCGATATTTCCCTATTTCCCGCATGGAAAAAGAAAATCTTGAAAATCGCACCTCTCTCGTTGATTTTTTCCATTTTTTCTGGTAAACTACATTTGTTTTGTATTTTTGCGCATTTTGTTGCATTTGCAACTTTTCATTCTCTGCCATCTGGTCCATACTAAAGACAAGCAATGGCAGTTTCTGTAAGGAGGTCTTCTTTTCATGCTGGAACTGAAGCACATCACCTATACCGTCTCCACCCCTGAGGGAGAGCAGACGATCTTAAACGACATTTCCATCGACATTCCTGACCGCAAGCTCATCGTCTTCACCGGCCCCAACGGCGGCGGCAAGACGACGCTCGCCAAGGTCATCATGGGCCTTGTCACGCCGACGGGCGGCCAGATCCTCTTCAACGGTCAGGACATCACGCACCTTGGCATCACCGAGCGTGCTCGGCTCGGCATCAGCTACGGCTTTCAGCAGCCGCCGCGCTTCAAGGGCATCACGGTGCGCAACCTTCTGACCATCGCCTCGGGCGATGCAAACCTCAGCAAGGACAAGTGCTGCAAGTACCTCACGCAGGTAGGCCTCTGCGCCAACGACTATCTCGACCGCGAGGTCGACGTCTCCCTCTCCGGCGGCGAGGTCAAGCGCATCGAGATCGCAACGCTCCTTGCCCGCGGCAGCGAGCTGATGATCTTCGACGAGCCTGAGGCCGGCATCGACCTGTGGAGCTTCGCCCGCCTGACTGAGACGTTCGAGCAGCTGCGCCAGCGCGAGCTTGCGACGATGATCATCATCTCGCATCAGGAGCGCATCATCCAGCTCGCCGACGAGATCGTCGTCGTGGGCGGCGGCGAGCTCAAGCACCGCGGCAGCACAGAAGAAATTTTCCCGCTCATCATGGCGGACACGCTGGGCTCCTGCCCGGTGCTGAACAAGTAAGGAGGTAGTACACAATATGATCACCGAAATCGACGCTTCCCTGCTTGAAAAGATCGCCGACCTGACGGGCAAGCCCGTCGGCGCGTTCAACATTCGAAAGGACAGCGGATGCGAGGCGCGCCAGTCCACCGAGCACATCGCCATCGACCCGCAGCCCGAGGGTAAAAGCGGCATCATCATCCGCATCAAGGACGGTACGAAGGGCGAGCAGTGCCACATCCCCGTCATCATCAGCAAGAGCGGCGTGACCGAAATGGTCTACAACGACTTCTACGTCGGCGAAAACTGCGACGTCGACATCGTCGCAGGCTGCGGCATCCACAACTCCGGCTGCAACGAGAGCCGCCACGACGGCATCCACACCTTCTACATTGGCAAAAACTCCCACGTGCGCTACTCGGAAAAGCACTACGGCGAGGGCGACGGCAGCGGCACGCGCGTGATGAACCCCACCACGATCGTCTACCTTGACGAGGGCGCGAGCATCCAGATGGAGACCGTGCAGATCCGCGGCATCGACTCCACCGTGCGCAAGACGAAGATCGTCTGCGGCAAGAACGCCGAGGCCGTCATCACCGAGCGCCTTCTCACTCACGGCAAACAGCACGCCGAGAGCGACATGGAGATCGAGCTCAACGGCGAAGATGCGCGCGGCCGCGTCATCTCCCGCTCTGTCGCGCAGGATGAATCCAAGCAGATCTTCCACCCCGTGGTCGTCGGCAACAGCAAGTGCTTCGGCCATGTGCAGTGCGACTCGATCATCATGGGTAAGGCCACGATCGAATCCATCCCCGCCATCACCGCGAATTCGACCGACGCGCAGCTCATCCACGAGGCTGCCATCGGCAAGATCGCAGGCGACCAGCTCTTAAAGCTCCAGACCCTTGGTCTCACCGAGGAGGAGGCCGAAGACACGATTCTCAAGGGCTTCCTCGCCTGAAAAATTTGATAGGAACCGACGAAAAAGCGCGACGCCCGAGATCGGGCATCGCGCTTTTTCTGTTGCTGTGTTGGTTCAATCGGTGAAATCAGGATAACCGTCTTTGAGAGACTCATCGTAGATCGCACGCTCGCCGCCGATGAATTTGGGACGCGTCCGCGCGGCCAGCACAATGGCCTGACCGATGCGGTTCTGCTTCAAACGAACGGGAACGGCGACCTTTTTGAGGTGCATGCCGATCAGCGTGCCGCCAATGTCAAGTCCGGCGTCGGCGTGTATCTCTTCGAGCGCCACGGGATGGCGGAACGCTTTGTACGCGGCCGTCGCAAACGAGCTGCCCGCCTTGGGCTGAGGCAGGACGTTGACGATCTCGCCGTTCGGCACAGCCTCGTGCTCCACGATCAGCGCGCGGTTCAAATGCTCGCAGCACTGGGCGGCAAGATACACGCCCATGGGCGAAAATACGCTGGAGAGCCCTCGGAAGATGGCGTCCGCCACCTCCGGCGTCGACCAGCTGCCGACCTGATGGCCCACGACCTCGCTCGTGCTGCAGCCGATGACGACGATCTGTCCGCGGCGCAGATGTGCGATCTCCACAAGCTCGCGCGCCGCCTCTGCCGCCTCCTGCTCCGCCTGTTCCACCAGACGATGATTTTCTACCTCATGTACGATTCCCGCCATGATCTGACACCTCTTTAGAAATTTATTATGCCAGCTTCTCCGTCACCTTGGCGCGCTCAAGCACCGTGACCAGCAGCACGCCGACCACGAGGCCGACCGCGCCCTGGAAGATGTTGCCGGGGATGCTTGCCGCAGCGGCAAGGCCCTTGCCCAGCAGGAGAGAAGCGTAGCCGAAATAGCCGAGCACCATGATGATCTCGCTCACAACGCCGCCGGCGATGCGGGAGGTCGCAGTGCGGCCCATCTTTTCATACATCAGCGCAGCGACCAGCGCCATCACGCCCTTGATGACCAGGGTGCCCGGAGCGTAGTGCGCATAGCCGAGGAAAATGTCTGCCAGCATCGAGCCGATGCCGCCCGCCGCAAAGCCATACCAGGGGCCCAGCAGCCAGCCGGACAGCAGCACGAAGCAGTCGCCCAGGTTCACATAGCCCTGCATCGGAGAGGGGATCTGCACGACCATCGTCGCCACGCAGACAAGCGCCGCAAGCAGTGCGGCAAGGACAAGCTTTCTGATCTTTTTATCGTTCATGATTGGGTGCTCCTTTGTTTTGGTTGTTGGCCGTATTATATCCCGTCCTGGTATTATTCATATAGTCAAAACAAAACAAATTATGCAGACCAGATTTGCCCCAAGCTGGAAAAAAGCGGCGCAGCCAGTGCTGCGCCGCACATTGGGAAGGATTTAGTCCTCCTTGGTCTCCTCGGCTTCGGAAGGCTCCTTGGGTTCCTCCGCAGCGGGCGCTTTCTCTTCCGCGTCCTTCTCGATGGTCACCTCGATGATGGGCTCATGCGCCTTCTTGGCAGCGGCAGCCTCAGCTTTGGCGGCCTCGTAAGCGGCGAGCTTCTCCTGAGAGGCCTTGATGGCCGCGACGATATCGGCGACCGCTTCGGGCGCGTCACCCTCGAGCGTGGAGACATACCACTCGCCGATGGCGCGGTAGTTCTTGTCCATGCTGCGGCGCTCAGATGCCATCTCATACTCGGTCTTGGCCTTATCGGCAACGGCATTTGCCTTTTCACCGGCAACGGCCGCGACCTGCTGTGCCTTCTCAGTCGCCACGAACGCGACGTCCTGAACCTTCTTGCTGAAGTTATCGAAAAATGCCATAGTACTTTCTCCTTTCAAACCGTGTCCTCGGGTTTGTTATTGACAGTATAAGCTACCGGGGCTTTCATTTCAATGGATAATTTACGACAAAAGTATAAATTTTTTGTGACAGCGTTCACTTTTTCTCGACCCAGCCCTGCGCGCAGCCGACGGCGCGCTTCCAGCCGCGGTACAGCTCCTCACACTCGTACTGCGCCCGCTCGGGGGTGAAGACGCGCTCGCTGCACCGGAGAGTGCTCAGCTCGTCCAAGTCCTTCCACACGCCCGCGGCCAGACCCGCGAGCGATGCCGCGCCAAACGCCGTCGTCTCGACCATCGCGGGCCGGTCGACCGGAATGCGCAGCAAATCCGCCTGAAACTGCATCATCAAATCGCTGACGCTCGCGCCGCCGTCGACACGCAGAAGGGAGATCTCGCAGTCGGCGTCCTGCCGCATGGCGGTCATCAGGTCGGTGACCTGATAGGCGATGGATTCGAGCACTGCGCGGGCAAAGTGCGCCTTCGTCGTGCCGCGCGTGATGCCCACGACGCAGCCGCGCGCATACATATCCCAATACGGCGCACCGAGGCCCGTGAACGCGGGCACCAAGTAAATGCCGCCGCTGTCGGGAACGGATTCTGCCAGAATATCGCACTCGTGCGAGGTCGAAATGACTTGCAGCTCGTCGCGCAGCCATTGAATGGCCGAGCCCGCGTTGAAGACGCTGCCCTCGAGCGCGTAGGTCGTCTCGCCGTTTAAGCTCCAGCCCACCGTCGTCACCAGTCCCGCGCGCGAGCGCACCGGCGCGCCGCCGACGTTCATCAGCGTGAAGCAGCCCGTGCCGTAGGTGTTCTT
>ENA-OURS01002293-OURS01002293.1-human-gut-metagenome-genome-assembly--contig:-NODE-2293-length-13830-cov-10.028748_pt1 | contig 13830 bp, 12 predicted proteins | sample MGYA00242109_ERZ509010 | MGnify/ENA primary metagenome ERZ509010 (study PRJEB26280, sample SAMEA2338774) | human gut metagenome | biome: human gut; feature: human-associated habitat; material: faeces... | reverse complement strand
CGCACGGGCAGCTTCGGCGCGGATGAGAATCGCGACGGCGCCATCACCCTGACCGAGCTTCGCCGCCGCCTGCTGCATAGCCACGGCGCATCCACCGTCCGAACCTATCCGGAGGACAGCGATTTTGCCCTCTTCTCCTACGACCTGTCTGCCGTCAGCAGCCGTCGGCGCGAGACAAGCATCGAGGGCATCACCTTTAGCGGCGATACGCTCTCCGCTGATGCGCCCGTAATTGATTTTTCCTTCAACGTCGTCCGCACGGCGCAGGTTGCCTATCAGCTGGTCTATCGCCGTCAGGGCATCTGGGATTTCGACCAATCCACGCTGATTTACGACAACAACGGCGATTTCGGCAGCTACGCCATTGCCGGACGGACCCTATCCCCCGGCTTGAAGGAGCGCTCCATCACCCTGAACACTGCCGATGCGCAGTCCTCCGGCTATGTTCTCTTGCAGATTCTGGTGATTGAAAAGGGTCTGCCGAGCGTCGTCTGGTCGAAGGTACTCTGCGTTCCGCCAACGATGGGCGACCCGGAACTGCGTGTGCATGTGCAGGACACATTCTGCCCCGAAAGCGGCGAAGAATTGACCTTTGTGGTGTATCATGGCGTTCCATGCGAACTGACGGTGACGATTGAGGATGAAGATGGGCAGACGGTGCGGCGATTGTCGTCACGGCAGGCATCACGCCCGGAGCAGCTGAGTGCACCGGGGTCGACGTTCTGCTGGAATGGGACGGATTCGCAGGGAAAGCTGGTGAATGCGGGTCTGTATCGAGTGCGCGTGAAGGCGTATGTTGGGACAGAACGGTATGAGGTGGAGAGCGGATGGATTTCACTCACGGAAATGGTTGGATAAAAAAGGATAAACACGCGGGCAAAGCATGGAGAAGGAGCCTACTCAATCGCGCGAAAGGGTCAAGAATCCGGATGATGATATAATGGAAGGAAACAGGGCGGAAAGCCCGGAGCAACGGAGGAGGAGAAACGGATGAAACGGCTGCTGGGACTGCTGCTGGCGATGATGGTGATGATGGGGGGAATTTCGTGTGCGGTTGCGGAGAACACGAACCCGATTGTGTCAGATTGGCTGACCGAACTGAAAAGCAAACGGCTGATTCAGATTGTGGAGGACGAAATCGGCGAGGGCTGGACGCTCTATCAGCCGAACGGACGGGAGGAAGAGGAAAACTTTTCATCCGCAGAGAATTTGAAGGAAATGCGCTTTCTCCCGGTGGTTGCGCAGAAGGGTAATCAGTTGCGGCTGCTGATTTTGAGGAAGCAGGGCGACCTGTGGAAAGTAAGCGAACAGAACGACCGCGCTTTGATGCGGGACGGCTGGATGCTGCAAAATTTTTCTGCTATAGGCTACGGAAATTCTGACAGTGCAGATGTTTATTTTTACTTTTCGGATGAAAATCAGCAAAGCTGGGAGCTGGTAATGGAATTGGGAGATGCAAATGTGTCATACTTTAGCCTGATTTATAATGCAGAAGGTTATGGAATAACAGAAATTATTATGAGCTATGATTGCGGAATGAAATTCCAAGTGGATGCGCCGGGCTATTTGCAGCTCAGCTATGAGGTAGACCCTGTTGAAGAATATTCTTGCCGTGTAGAAGATTTTGATTTGGCAACTTGTCCGCTGTCAATGCAGGAACTCCTTGTTCCAGCGGTCGTTTCCTGTGGTGAGGCAGGGGCGGAACTGTATATCGCATTACAGCAGAACATCCAGCCGATTTTTGTGCTGGCTGATGGTGAAGCGATTGAAGCGATTCCACAGAGATGGCAACGGGACTGGGTAATTGTCTGCTATCGTGGAAATTATCTGTTTATGAAGACGGAAAACTGTAAAATGGAAGAATGAATATAGCAGAGAGTATAGAAGGCGGCTACAGGCACAAGACCTGTAGCCGCCTTTGCGTTGTTATGTTTCATTTTGCAATGCGCTGGCGGGATAGGCGACCAGCCAGTCGGGAATGGAAATATCCAAGAAGGTGGCATTCGTCTTTGCAGCTTCGGTAAGAACATCGTTTAGGATGGTGTCGAGATTGAAACAGGTGATGTCAGTGCTTTCGCGGTAAAAAACCCTTTGACTGATGCCACCGTTATAGTTGGTAGCCACATCAACATAGATGCTGCGCAGGGGAGCTTCAATGTACACCCACCATCCGTTCGCGTCGGTAAAAGTCAGCAAAGTAAGATACCAGTGCAGACCAGCTTTGTCATCCCACTCTCGCTGAAACGTCAGGACGGCGTGTGGTACTCCGTTGCGCTCATCCTCTTCAGAGCTATAGTAGAGCTGAATTTCCGCATATCTTTCCTCATAAAGGAATGGTTCAATGTCGATATTCAGCAGCACAGAACTGGAGCGCGTTGTAATTTGCCAATGACCGTTGACCTTTCCCAGCATCAGCAGCTCCGGATTGCCATCCGGCGGAGTAACAATCACCGCGCATTCCGCCTGATTGTTTTCATCACAGCCTTCAAGGGTAGTAATCAGGGGAAGCAGTTCCTCCTTCGTCGAAGCATAGGACGAAATGAGCTCGTCCGCCAGCAAGGCTTCGTAGATTTCATCAGGAACGGTTATGAACTGTGCCAGCGCATGGATGGGCAAGAGACAAAGAAGCACCAGCAGAAGAAACGCACGTTTCATAGAAATCCCCTCCTATTTTTATGTACATTATAGGCGGACAAAAGATGGAAGTCAAGATATTAGGTGGAATCTTGCAAAAATTGCTTTAAATAGCTTTCGTTACAATGGGAAGCAACCGGATGGGTCGGCGAGGGCTGACCTGCCCGGTTTTTGCGCTTCCTTTTTCCGCCGGATGATGATATAATGAAAGGAAACAGGGCGGAAAGCCCGAAGCAATGAAGGAGGAGAAACGGATGAAACGGCTGCTGGGACTGCTGCTGGCGATGATGGTGATGATGGGGGGAATGGCAGGTGCGCAAGCATCTACGGATAACGCATCCATGCAGTTGATACGCATGAATCCGTTGGCGTTTCGTAAAGAACCTGTCGAACTTTACAGCGTGACGCACACACCGAATGGAAGTTTTGTGGTCATCTACTTTGCCGAGGGTGAAAAAACGGAATTGCAAGAGATGTGGATGGAACTTTTTGATTCGGTGGGGACATCTCTTCTATCTGCTAAACTTGGGGAATTCGACCCAAACGGTGAACAAATTCCGCATGGGCAAATTATTTTGAAAAAAGACCGCTTTATATGTGAATACTATCCGGACATAACTTCGATGGAAGTATGTACACAAACGGTATACCGTTATACGGGAAAGCGGATTCAGAAACCGACTATAAAAAAGTTGAAATTTGGGGCTGCTCCTTATGCACAGCATGTCGGCGATTATATGGTTGAAAAGCAAGCGCATTCGGAGGATGAAACGCCATTTCGCACGGTAAAAATCACACATATTGCAAGCGGGAAAAGCAAAAAACTGATGATATATGATTGGTCATTTTGCGCTTTTCCTGATCAAGATGGTAACTTGCTGATTGCACAGCAAAATGAAAAGGGAAATCTGGAAATAAGAAGCTACAATGCAGCGATGCAAGAAAGTATTGTTGAGTTAAGCGGTGATTTTCTTCAGAATGAAAATGTTCGAGATGCTGCTTGCATCGGTCAAACGGCATACATGAGAATCCGTTTAACAAATGAAAAATCGGAAATCCTTCTCTATGATATAACGCAGCAAAAAATAACCGACAGCCAGACATTGCTTGCAGTAGATGATAACAGCTATATTGCTGAAATCAAATCTGCTGGCGCCGTCTTGCTGTCGGTAGATGGCTACTGGAATAGAGAACTGCAACGGCAGAAGTATCAAATCAACCTGCTAAATGAGCATTTTGAGACTTCAAGGCTACCGTTGCAGCATGAATCATGCCTTTACATATTCACCGATGTGGAACAAGCAGATATTACAACCATCGAAATGGATGAAAAATCTCATTCCTATTTTGTATGTAGTTATAGCATTAGCGCAGGCGAATAAACTTCGACCAGCCCCAATAGTTCCAAATCCGTTGCTTTGCAGGGCGGTTCCGTTTCCCTCACTTCCACATTCATCACATCCATCCCTCCTTCCTTATCTTGAAAAGGAATACATCCGTTCTCAAAACGTTCGTTCTTGCGACCGAATGTTCCCTTTCGACGTGAAGCATATCACCGTTCTGTTATTTTGTCAAGCAAATTTTCGACCAATTAGGTATATTCATCATTTCCGACAATTTCGTAGTACTTCTTTTGTTCAAAACAGCAAACATATGTTCGTATTAAATGTAACAAAATCTATGTGCAACTTCCCTTTTCCGCCGGATGATGATATAATGAAAGGAAACAGGGCGGAAAGCCGAAGCAATGAAGGAGGAGAAACGGATGAAACGACTGCTGGGACTGCTGATGGCGGTGATGATGGTGCTGTTCAGCACGACCGCTTTTGCGGCAAATTATTGGACGAAAACGTGGGCGCAAGGGGAATATACGATTACGCTGACGCCGGAGGATGAAGCCGCGATTGCCGACCTGCGGCAGAAGATGGACGAAGGGTCTGTCGGGACGTCGCTGCGGGCGAGCATTGATAATCATCCGCTGAGTGAGGCATTTGAGGATTTTCTGTTGGGTCGGCGTCAGATGGCGCATAGCACCTATGATGATATTGGCTATTATTCATGGGTTGTGGCAATGCCGGATGAAAACGCAGTTCCGCAGGAAAAGGTGTTCCAGCTGGCAGTGATGGCGATTCATGAGCAGTTCGATGTATCGTGGGATACGCTGGCGGAATATTATCCGGAGTTCCAGTTCAAGATTGCTTTCCCGGAAAGCGACAACCCGATTGCAGTGTGGGAGCTGATTTTCTGCAAGTATAAAGAGAGTCCCACGGTCAGTGAAGTTTATTACGAGGTAGGAATCTACGCAAAGGATGGAAGCATCTGGGGCGTAGATGCTTCCATCCCAAAAGGATAAGAGAGTGTGACAGGATTGTGGAAGGCAGTCCTGTCACTTTTTTAGTGTAATGCAATCAGCAGAGACCCAGCCTGTGCCTTTTACAGAAGCAACGCGATACCAGTTTGCAACCGATGTATCCAGAATTTTGACATAACTATCAAAAGGAAGAAGAGCAATACGGTCAGCACTGGTAGAAGGAAGAAGACGAAGATAGACGCCCTGCGACTCGTTAACCTGTGCATTACCGCTGAACGAATTTGCACCGCCACCAATATAACGAGCACAAACATAGCCAGAAAAAGCACCGTGATCCACGTATAACCATTGACGCTGCTCGGCGACTGTACCTACACCAGTAAATGTGTAGAATGTCATGACTTCTGTTACTTCAAAGTGATGTATGTCAGCGCTGCTTGCACGGGGACGACTTCTGATAGTTACATAGCTGGAAACAGCATCCGTGGTATAACCGTCAAAACTTGTACCCAAAACTCTGTTTTCCGTCGTTCCGCCGCTGGTATTATCCACTGCAATGAAATCGGAGCGAACCCAGCCATTTGTACGGTTCTGCGAATCCTGAACGCGATACCAAGTGTAACCGCCGGCGGTACTCACTTCCAGAATGGTGACCTTTTCACCGTTGTAAAGTTTATAACTCAGCAGGCTGCCGTTTGCACTGCTGCGTACATTCAGCCCACTTGCATTGACAGCGACCATTCCCGATTTTCCAACAAGGTCAGAGGAAGAAGAACTACCGCCGCCGCTGCTGTTGCCGCCGGAAGAACTACTGCCGCTGCTCTTCTTGTTGACGTAATCAGCCTTAATCCAGCCGACCTTTTTGCCGGAGGGCTGAATCTTCACCCAATCGGACGAAACATCCTGAACCGTTGCGGTTGCGGGAGAACTAAGCGTGTAGAGGACGGTACTGCCGTTAGCAGAATTGCGAACATTGACGTTCGTTGCATTCACTTCCACCGTGTCGGATGCGACAGCAACGAAGGACTTCATGACATAACCAGTACCATAGGTGCTGTAAGTCGTCTGATACCAGCTGTCATTGCCGCTGACTGCCGAAACACTAAGCACAGTGCCAGTGGGAATCGACGTGATAACAGTGCCGCTCGTGGAAGCCTTCTTTCTGAATTTCAGCTTGCCACCAAGAACAATACCATTTGCCATAAGGGAAAACATCTCCTTTGTTTTTATGTTCAGTGAGTATAGGGTGTCATTTATCTGGGCGGGGAACGATTCGCTATGAAGAGATGGCGATTCATTTTCTGCCCTCCTTTCGTTTCTTGAAAAGGAACACATCCGTTCTCAAAACGTTCGTTCTTGCGACCGGATGTTCCCTTTCGACGCGAAGCATATCACCATCCGGTTATTTTGTCAAGCGAATTTTCGGCCAATTAGGTATATTCGTCACTTCCGACAATTTTGCCGGACTTCTTTTGTCCAAAACAGTAAACATATGTTCGCATATGCGCGAGAACGAGATGCTCAAGGAAACCAGCAGTCCAGCATGGGCGTTTTTTTCGCCGGAAGGGGCTTGCTAACAGCAACATCATGACATATAATAAGAAGAAAGCAAACGATAAAGGAGGAATTTCCCCGTGATCCGCATTGAGCTGGACGTGATGCTTGCTCGCCGCAAAATGACCCTGACAGAACTGTCGAGGCGACTCGACATTGCGCTGCCGAACCTCTCCATCTTCAAAAACGGTCACGCGAAGGCAATTCGCATGGCGCTGCTCGATGCGTTCTGCCGCGAACTGGACTGTCAGCCGGGCGAACTGCTGGTGTGGGAACCGGACGACGCGGCAGAAAAGGAATAATCATCCATAGAAAAAAGGGGCTGATCTCATCCGCTTATGCGGAAAAGACCAGCCCTGTTTTTGTCGTTCGGGGATGCTGCCATTCAGTGTCGCAAAAAAGGCGTCAACAAATACACCTCCGCGAGGGTCGCGGAGAGAACCAGCGGTCAGGACTGCTTGGGCGTGTGGCCAGCAAGGTAGAAGCGCACAAGCTCTTCCAGAATTTCGTCGCGTTCCAGTCGGCAAATCATGCTGCGGGCAGAATTGTAGCTGGTGATATACGTCGGATCGCCGGAAATAATATAGCCGACGAGCTGAGTAATCGGGTCATAGCCCTTGGCCTGCAGGGCGTTGTAGACATACAGCAGGATGTCCTGCGCTTCATTGCCGGATTCCTGAATGGGGTGCAGCTTGGTGGTTTCAAATTGACTCACAGCGAAGCCTCCTTCCTGCGGCGGCGTAGCATCGGGCGGACGATGTGCCATCGCATTTCATCATCTATTATACACAACAAAGCGCGGAAAGAAAAGTCCTTTTTCTGTGTTTTTGATGAGAATCAGATGAAGATTTTCTGCAGTGGCTTTTCTTTCCTCCCCGGCTATGCTATAATGGAGACGTAACATTCCCTTGGAGGGAGGATGCGTATGCAGATTCTGGATATTATCACCAAGAAGAAACTTGGTCAGCCGCTGACACGCGAGGAAATTACCTTTTTCGCGCGCGGTGCGGCGGACAAGACCATTCCGGATTATCAGCTGGCGGCGCTGCTGATGGCGATTCGCTTGAACGGCATGACCGCGCAGGAAACCACTGACCTGACGCTTGCCATGCGCGACAGCGGCGACGTGTGCGACCTGTCTGCGATTCCGGGCAAGAAGATTGACAAGCATTCCACCGGCGGCGTGGGCGATACGACGACGCTGATTCTGGCGCCGCTGGTGGCGGCGTGCGGTGTGCCGGTGGCGAAGATGAGCGGGCGCGGGCTGGGGCACACCGGCGGTACGCTGGATAAGCTCGAATCCATCCCCGGTCTGTCCGTGGAGGAGACGGAGGAACGGTTCATCCGGCAGGTACAGGAAATCGGCCTTGCGGTCATCGGGCAGACGGCGGCGCTCGCCCCGGCGGATAAGACGCTCTATGCCCTGCGCGATGTAACATCCACCGTTGATTCGCTGCCGCTGATTGCCGCGTCCATCATGAGCAAGAAACTCGCGTCGGGCGCGGACGGCATTGTGCTGGATGTCAAGACAGGTTCGGGCGCGCTGATGGAGACGCTGCCGGACGCGCTGGCACTGGCGCAGACGATGGTAGACATCGGCAAGCTGGCGGGCAAGCCGGTTGTGGCGGTCATCACGAGCATGGCGCAGCCGCTGGGAACGCACATCGGCAACGCACTGGAAGTCAAGGACGCCATCGACGTGCTGGCAGGGCGGACGCAGGGCGATTTGCTGGAGATTTCGCTGCTGCTGGGCAGCCACATGCTGGTGCTGGCAGAGAAGGCGAAAACCTTGCCGGAAGCGCGGGCGATGCTGGAAAACGCGCTTTCATCCGGCGCGGGGCTGCGCAAGCTGGCGGAGATGATTGCCGCGCAGGGCGGCGATCCGCGCGTGGTGGAGGATTTGTCGCTTTTGCCGCAGGCGGCGGTCAAGCGTGTGATGCGGGCGGAGACGGCAGGTTATCTAAGCGCGATGGACACGACGGCGCTGGGCATGGCGGCGCAGCGGATGGGTGCTGGCCGCGCGAAGAAGTCGGATATGCTGGATTACTCGGTCGGGTATGTGCTGCATGTGCGGCTGGGGGATGAAGTGACGGAGGATACGCCGCTGGCGACGCTGTATGCGAGGAATGAAGCGGAGGCGGAGGAGGCGGAAAAAGCGATTCGTAAGGCGCTGACGATTGCGGGGGAGAAGCCCTCTGTGCCGCCCCTGTGGGATGCGGTTGTCACAGCGGAAGGAATAATTTATAATAGGTAAGAAAAGAGGATAAACACGCGGAAGGGGCATGAAAGCGAAGTCCACTCAATCGCGCGAAGGGGTCAAGGGGGGGACTTCGTCCCTTTTCATCTCCCCCTTGCAGGGTCAAGGGACAGCGTCCCTTGTGGGGTTTGGGGCAACGCCCCAACTGTTCCTCGTCAAACCTACTCAAAGGAAGAAGTCAAGCAAAGTCGCGGCAGCGAAGCGTCCCGCGCCCAAACTTCGCGCGTCCTCAGACGCGCCCCCAAGCTGCTCTATCCATCATCTATGCTGTGTCGCGCCAGATGGGCGCGACCACGATGCTGGGCTTGCGACCATAGCTGCTTTTTCCCGCAAGCAGGGGGATTTCACGCCCATGACCGCATCCCCCGCGCGCTTTGGGGTGCGAAAAGTGTATTATTGATGCAGCCGCTTGCGGTTTTGCGACGGAAAGAACGACAGTTGGATGTATTTGATGCTCTTTTACATCCGATGAGACTTGCAAAACAAGGAAATATGATGTAAAATAGCAAATGTAAGGTTGATAAAACGCACAATCGGGTGCGGAAACCGACGAAGTGGAGGAAGAACAATGAATCTTCAGGGGCTGAACAAACAGCAAGTGGAGGAAAGCCGTCAAAAGCACGGCGCGAATACCCTCACGCAAATTCCCCCGGAACCGCTGTGGAAGAAAATCCTTGAGGGCTTCAAAGACCCGATGATTATGATTCTGCTCGTGGCGCTGGTCATCCAAGTGGTGCTGTGCTTCATGGGCGAGGCGCACTGGTATGAGCCGGTCGGCATTCTGATTGCTATCATGATTGCCAACGGCGTGTCTGCTATCAGCGAAAATCAGCAGGAAGGCAAAGCATCCGCACTGAAGGCGGAGGAAGAAGCCAAGGAAGTTGCGAAGGTGCTGCGTGACGGCAAGCTGATGGAAATCCACGTCAGCGAAGTCGTGGTGGGCGATTTGGTGTATTTGCAGGCGGGCGACAAAATCTCCGCAGACGGCGAGATTGTCGAGGGGCTTGTGAAGGTTGACCAGGCGACGCTCAACGGCGAAACCAAGGAAGCGACCAAGACCGTCAACGAAAGCGGCGAAGCCTACAACACCAAGGACCTGCTGAACCGCTGCTATGTCTACCGCGGCACGGTGGTGTGCAGCGGCGAAGCGTACATGGAAGTCAAGGTCGTCGGCGATAAGACGCTGTTCGGCGAATTGGCGCTGGAAGTGCAGGAGGATACGCGTGAAACGCCCCTGCAGGTCAAGCTGGCCAAGCTCGCCAAGCAGATTTCGACCTTCGGCTATATCGGCGCGATCGCCATCGTCGTGGGCGTGTTTGCCCGGACGTTGCTGGGCGGCAATATCCCCAATACCTTTATGGAATGGGTGAACCTGTCCATTGAGGCCATCACCGTGGCGGTAACGATTATCGTCTGCGCTGTGCCGGAAGGGCTGCCGATGCTCACCAGCATCCTGCTGAGCTATCAGAGTATGCGCATGGCGAAAGACAACGTGCTGGTGCACAAAATCAACGGTTTGGAAACTGCCGGCTCGCTGTCGCTGCTTTTCTCCGACAAGACTGGCACGATTACCGAGGGCAAGCTGAGCGTCGTGGAAGTCGCGACGGGCAACGTGCGCAAGTTCTCCTCGATGAAGGAGCTCCCCCTGCCGCTCAAGGACGAAGTGACGATCGGCATCGGTCTGAACAACTCGTCCTCCTACTCCAACGGCAGCATCATCGGCGGCAACTCTACCGACCGCGCGCTGATGTCCTTCCTGGTTGACGCGGGCGTGGATGCAAACGTGGCGCGTGAGGATGTGCGCAACTTCAACGCCTTTGACTCCGCGAAGAAGTATTCGACCGTCACCATCAACCATAATGGCAAGGTTGTTACCTACATCAAGGGCGCGCCGGAACGCATTATTGCCCGCTGCCAGACGTATCTGGACGAAAACGGCGCGGTGAAGCCCCTGACCGAGCGCAATTTCCTCATGACGTACATGGACGAACAGGCGGGACGCTCGATGCGTCTGCTGGGCGTGGCGAAGTGCGACGGCGATACGGCGGACGGCGACAGCCTGACGCTGGTGTGCGTGCTGGCAATTCGCGACAACGTGCGCAAGGAAGCGGTTGACGCCATCCGCGAAGTGCAGGAGGCGGGCATTCAGGTCGTGATGGTCACGGGCGACCGCAAGGAAACCGCCGTCGCCATCGCGAAGGAAGCGGGTCTGCTCAAGCATAATACCGACGTCGCCCTGACGAGCGCGGAGCTGGCGGAACTGAGCGACGACGAACTGAAGAAGGTACTGCCGAATCTGCGCGTAGTGTCCCGTGCACTGCCGACGGACAAGAGCCGTCTGGTGCGCTGCGCACAGGAACTGAATCTGGTTGTCGGCATGACCGGCGACGGCGTGAACGACTCGCCCGCGCTGAAGAAGGCGGACGTTGGCTTCGCGATGGGTTCGGGCACGGAAGTCGCGAAGGAAGCGGGCGATATCACCATCCTTGACGACAACTTCCTGTCCATCGAAAAGGCAATCCTGTACGGCCGCACGATGTTCAAGTCCATCCGCAAGTTCCTCATCTTCCAGCTGACGGTCAACGTCGCGGCGGTGCTGACTTGCTTCCTCGCGCCCCTGTTCGGTGAAAACGAAATCCTGACCGTTATCCAGCTGCTGGTCGTCAATCTGGCGATGGACACGCTGGCGGCAATCGCCTTCGGCAGCGAACCCGCGCTGATGGAATACATGAAGGAAAAGCCGATTGCGCGTGACGCGTCGATTGTGACGGGCAAGATGATGTCGCAGGTCGTTGTCAGCGGCCTGTACATCACAGCGATGTGCCTGTGCATCCGCTTTGTGCCGGCGCTGCAGCATCTGCTGGGTGCGTGGCAGAACGGTGTGCTGGACACGACGCTGCTGAACTCCGCCGTGTTTGCGACGTTCATGATGGCCATCAGCTTCAACGGCTTCAATGCCCGCACGGAGCACACGAACCCGTTTGAGCATCTGGGGCGGAACAAGAACTTCCTGCTGGTCATCGGCGCGCTGCTGGTGCTGCAGTTCCTGTTCGTTACCTTCGGCGGCGCGGTGCTGAGCGTTGAGCCGCTGAGCTGGACGACGTGGCTGGTCTGCCTGCTGATTGCGTTCCTGATTATCCCGATTGATATCATTCGCAAGGCGATTACTTCTAAGAAGAAGTGATACTATTTCCAGATTCGACTGCGCCATCTGCTTGCGCCTTTTCCCTTCTGGCGTCCGCTCATTCCACTTAGCGTAGCGCTGCTACGCTGCGTTTCATTCACGTTAGCCAGAATGAAAAATTCGCGGCGCATCTTGGCGCATTCTTATCTGGAAATAGTATAATACGAAATTACGAACGATAAAAATCAAGCTGCACATAAGACAACTGTGTAAATGCGCACCGCTCAAGGGCGTAACTCCCCAGCAGGGGCAACATCCCTGCTGGGGGTTGGGGCAAAGCCGTGGATTCTTACTTCTGCATCATTATTAAGGGAGGGAATAGCATGTCTGTGAATCTGCAAAAGGGACAGAAGATTTCGCTCGTGAAGCCGGGTGAACCGGGGCTCAAGCGAATCATGGTCGGTCTGGGCTGGGACGAGGTCGAGCAGAAGCGCGGCTGGTTCGCGCCCAAGCCGCAGGACATTGACTGCGACGCATCGGTCATCCTGTGCGGCGCGGATGGGCGCATCATCAGCAATGACATCAAGACCTGCTGCGTCTATTTCGGCAATCTCGTGCATTCCAGCGGCGCAATCGTCCATCAGGGCGATAACCTGACCGGCGCGGGCGACGGCGACGATGAGCAGATTGTGGTCGACTTGCCCAACATTCCCGCGAACATCGACAAGCTGGTATTCGTCGTCAACATCTACGATGCGAACGTCCGCCATCAGCATTTCGGCCTGATTCGCAATGCCTTCATCCGCCTGGTGGATTTGTCCACGCAGAAGGAAATCTGCCGCTTCAACCTCTCCGATGATTACAGCGGGCGGACGGGTCTTGTTGTGGGCGAAATTTACCGTCACAACGGTGAATGGAAGTTCAATGCCATCGGGCAGGGCGTGACTGAAGCAAGCCGACTGGCGGAACTGGTGCGGCTGTATCAGTAAGCAACACAAAATTACGATAGGAGGAATACTCGCATGGCTGTGAATCTTTCTAAGGGTCAGAAAATCTCTCTGGATAAGGGCATGACGCTGGCGCTGGTTGGCCTGGGCTGGGACACGAACCGCTACAGCGGCGGCGCGGAGTTCGACCTGGATGCTTCCGCGTTCCTGCTGGGCGCGAACGGCAAGGTTCGCAAGGATGAGGACTTCATCTTCTATGGCAACCTGAAGAGCGCGGACGGCAGCGTCACCCACACGGGCGACAACCGCACCGGCGAGGGCGAGGGCGACGACGAAGTGCTGTATATCGACTTCACGAAAGTTCCGGCGGACGTGGAGCGCATCGCCATCACCGTGACCATCTACGAGGCGCAGGAGCGCGGACAGAACTTCGGTCAGGTGTCGAACGCCTATGTGCGTCTGGCGCGCCGTTCCAGCGAGAACGATAGCGTCGGCACGGAAGAACTGCGCTACGACCTTGGCGAGGACTTCTCCGTGGAGACGGCGCTGGTGGTGTGCGAACTGTACCGCAGCGGCGCGACGTGGAAGTTCAACGCCGTCGGCGCGGGCTATCAGGGCGGCCTGTACGCGCTGTGCAAGGCGTACGGCGTGAACGTCTGATTACAAATCAACATAGAAAGGGGCAAAGTGGAACGGGCGGTGCGTCTGTCTCCGCTTTGCCCTTTTTTGATGGAGAAGGCGTTTCCGGCGGGTGAATCACCCTTTGAGTGAATCATTCTTCGGGCGCAGCCGCACAGGAGGAGCAACATGGCCTATGCAGAGCGAATCCATCCGCCGCTCAGCCGAAATATGCTGACGGAGGAGTTGAACCGCATCCGCCCGGCGCTGTCGCGGGATAGTCTGCCGGACATGCGGGAGAGCGTGATGCCCGCGCTGTCCGATCGGCTGCTGAATGCGCCGGAGGCAACGAGCGCGCCGCAGCCTCATCAGGCGCAGCAGATAC
>ENA-OURS01002283-OURS01002283.1-human-gut-metagenome-genome-assembly--contig:-NODE-2283-length-13882-cov-8.034353_pt1 | contig 13882 bp, 10 predicted proteins | sample MGYA00242109_ERZ509010 | MGnify/ENA primary metagenome ERZ509010 (study PRJEB26280, sample SAMEA2338774) | human gut metagenome | biome: human gut; feature: human-associated habitat; material: faeces... | reverse complement strand
ACATCGAATTGCATGCAAGCATGCATCGATGATACCTTTTGACCCTTTAATCATAATATTGTTGTAATCGCTGCCGGTCACACTGCAGTGCAGGCAGTAACGTTAAATAGCTCTTGTATATTTCTTAAGCCACTGAGCCTCCTCATCATTCAAAAAAGGTGAAACAAGCTCATAAACTCTAGCATGGTAAGCGTTCAGGTATCCCTTTTCCCTGTCTGTCATCTGATTTGGATCAATCGCATCGAGATCTATCGGTACATAGGTCAGATTCTCAAAATACATGAACTGGCCATACTCATTTTTCTCACCCTTTCGGCAGATAAGCTCATTCTCTGTACGAATACCGAATTTACCCTCTAAATAGATGCCCGGCTCATCTGTAGTGACCATACCCTCTTCTATCACACGCTCTGCGGTTCTGCCCGGGTACTGCTTCCAGTGAAAGCTGTTTGGTCCCTCATGCACATTGAGCACATAGCCCACACCGTGTCCGGTACCGTGATTGTAGTCCATGCCAATCTCCCAGAAAGGCTCTCTTGCTAGAATATCAAAGTTTAGTCCCGAGCAGCCCTCCTTAAACCTTGCATTTGCCAGGTTCATATTTGAGCGGCACACTCTCGTAAACATATCCTTCATCTCGTCAGTCACAGGGCCTAGTGCAAAGGTCCTCGTGATATCTGTGGTTCCCTCCAGATAATGTCCGCCTGAATCAACCAAAAGAAGACTCTCAGGCTTAAGCTGCCTGTCGGACTCCTCTGTTGCAGAGTAATGCACAATAGCACCATGATCAGCATATCCGCATATTGTGGCAAAGCTCAAATCAAGAAAGCCCTCCTGCTCAGCTCTAAGCGATGCAAGATAATCTGAAGCCGAAATCTCTGTCATAGGTATCTTACCTATATTTGTCTTAAGCCAGTACATGAACTTGCACATCGCAACTGCATCCTTTAAATGCGCCTTGCGCAGATTTTCAAGCTGTACTTCATTCTTTACGGCCTTCATGACAACTGTAGGATCCTCCGCATCAATCACCTTAACACCATCCGGCAGGCTGTCGCAGATGCGGTAATTTACAATCGATGTATTTAAAAGCACTGTCTCTTTTTCATCAATATGCTTCACATATTCATAAAAATCATCGTAAGGTCTTGTCTGTATACCATTCTTATCGAGGTATGCCTTAAGAGTATCTGTCACAACCTCTTCCTGCAAAAACCATATGCAGTTGTCCTGTGACAGTGCCAGGTATGAAAGCACTACAGGCACATAGCTTATGTCGCCTCCCCTGACATTTAAAAGCCAGGCGATATCGTAAAGTGATGACATCAGATGAAGTGTTGCACCCTTTTGTGCCATCTGCTCTCTGACTCTTTTAAGCTTTGAGCTTATATCCTCACCGGTATATTTATTGTCAAAAATCATGACAGCTTCCTTTGACATAGGAGGCCTGTCTGTCCATATAAGGTCAATCAGATCCTCATTTACGTACATGCTGCCGTGCTTTTCTTTTGCGATTTCTGAAAGTCTTTTGCCCCATGCGGCATTTACCACTCTGCCGTCAAAGCCTATTACACCGCCATCCGAAAGAGTATCCTTTATATACTCATCAACTGTCGGTACGCCCTCCTCGCCAATCTTAAACAGCTTTACAGTGGTATCCTTAAGCTGCGCAGCCGCCTGCACAAAATACCTGCCGTCTGTCCATAGTCCGGCCTCATCCATAGTGATGACTGCGGTTCCTGCTGAGCCCGTGAAGCCTGTAATATATTTGCGTGCCTTAAAATGCTCTCCTACATACTCTGACTCATGAAAATCAGCAGTAGGTACCACGTACAGCGAGATGCCCCTCTTTTCCATCTCGCTTCTCAATGCTTTTAATCTATCCTGTATCATTTTATTATGCCTCTTTAAATTCAAAAAATTTTGTATCTAATTCCGGATACATTCTCTTTAATGAGATTGGTTTGCCGGATTTGTTCAAAAAACAGTGACTGCTTTTTGCAGTGGTGCGAAGCTCGCCTGTCTCCTTGTCCTTCATGACATACTCAAGCTCCATCTTGATTCCGTTATACTTAAGCAGCTTTGTGTAGATGACGACTGTATCATCGAAATGTACCATACTGTGATACTCTACCGATATCGACAGCACCGGACTTATGATTTCCATATCCTCCATCTGCCTGTAGTTGAGTCCTATCTGATCCATCAAATCAAGTCTTGCTTCTTCCATCCACTTGACATAGTTTGAATGGTGGATTATACCCATCTGATCTGTTTCATAATACTTTGCGTGGTGCTCATAAGGACGGATTCTAAGTTCACCTTGTGAGCCGGCAATCTGTAACTCATTGTTTGCCATAAAAACTTCCTCCATTCATATTTTGGTCTTATTTCTATTATGCCACATTGGACAGCTAAATTCAACGACTTGACCGTAAAATATAAGCCGGCTGCTACCTGCGTATCATACTGTAGCAGTCTCTGCATATATTGCGTGAATTTCCAATCGGAAGTATTCTTCCGCAATATCGGCATCTGATAATATACTCATCCTTGCTCTTTGATAGAAGCTGCATAATCTTTGCCTGTGTTTTGTCGCGCTCGTTTTCAAGCCAGTCCTCATCCACAATTTTGCCCATGCGGACTGAAAACTGATAGTACAAATCAAGCTTTTTGTAATAGGATTCGTATTTCATGAGTCCCTGATACTTTGAATGCTTATCAGGCTTGTCGAGAGAGATATCAGATGTATACGACATGCAGTAGCGCAGCCATTGTCTGACAAGCTCCCTGTCCTTTATATCTATAGGACATGTAATCATCTTATAAAGCAGATATTTGTCATCAAAATCTGCGATAAAGTATCGCTCCTTATACGCATATCCATACAAAAACAATATCTCATCGACATTGATTTTCCTAAACGGTGCTGATGGCTCTGCCTCATGCCAGAGCTTAATTATCGCATCAAGCGGCGCATCCATTGTAAGGAGCACCTGCGGGAAGCCCAGACTTACTATATCAATATACTGCTCCGGTATATTTAGCGTATTCTTCAGATAATTCAGATTCTTTTGTCCCAAAGCTGTCACATAGCCTGTATCATACAGACCAAATCTGCCTGCACGGCCCGCTATCTGTTTTATCTCAGAGATGACAAGCGGACGTCTTGATACTCCATCAAACTTTTCCACCTCCAGAAATACAATTCTTCTGACCGGCAGATTGAGTCCCATTCCTATCGCATCTGTTGACACGACAACCTGTGTCTTTTTCTCATTAAAAAGCGTCATCTGCCTGCGCCTTATTTCCGGTGGCAGACTTCCGTATATGACACTTGGCTTTATGCCGTTTTCCTCCAGACGCCCTGCTATATTGAGTACCGACTTCTTTGAAAAGACGATAAAGGCATCACCCTCTCTTACATCCTGTGGAAATGAAAAAGGCTTATCCTCCAGCTTTAGAGCTGTCTTTCTCTCATACTCCCTTATCTCATACTCGTCATGGCACAGATTAATCAGATGAATGACTACATCCTTTGCCACCGGGCTCATGCATATATGAATCTCTCCTGCAAGTGTACCAAGAATTGCCCTGGTCCATGAATGTCCCCTATCATCATCTGCAACCATCTGTGCCTCATCAATCACTGCGATATCATATTCCTTGTCACAGTCAAGCATCTCCACTGTCGATGCTGTAATTCTGCTGTCTGATACCTCAAGACACTCCTGACCTGTAAGCATGGTGCATGGTATGCCTGCATCATTCATCTTCTCATATACCTCAAGTGCCAGAAGTCTAAGAGGCCCCAGATAAACTCCGTTTTGCGCCAGCTTAAGCCTCTCAAGCGCCTGATATGTCTTACCGCTGTTAGTCGGGCCTATATGGAGTATGAAGCGCCTTTTCATGCTCTGTGCTTTTGGAAACTCAAGCTCCGGCCGTGCCGGAACCAGCGTGACAATCTCTCTTCTAAGCTCCTTGCTGCGGTACTCATTATAAAGCGCCTTCATGCTCCTTGTACATATCGCACCTATATACTCCTTGCGCAAAAGCTTTAGAAAATCCTCTGTGAGATACTCTGCCTCATTCTCATCAAACTGCTCCATATCCACCCTGACGAGCTGCGGAAGGATTTCTCTATTTAAAATCTGCCTTGCATTCTTATTGTTGGAATAGTAGGTAATCAATGCAAGCCTTTTTATTTCCTGATGCAGTTTGTCAAGTGCCACAGTCTCATTTTTTGAAAATCGCGCATATTTAATTGATTTTGCTTTACTATTGAGCCTGTGAATATAGTGTGCCAGCTTTACAGGCTTACCTGTACTTCTCTTCGCATTCTCCCTGTACTGGTCAACATAAAACTGTACCAGTATCTCTTCAAACGATTTTTCCATATATGTGTGTTATCCTCTTTATTTATATACACCGTTAAGAGTCACCTCAAACGTAACATCCTTTCCGGCAAGTTCTGTATTTACCTTATAATCATCCGGGAATTTAAGGTTTAAATCAAAGGTTTCTCCCACCTTGTGACCTACCACTCCTTCCTCAAAGCCATCTATATAGCTGCCTGAGCCGAGCACCAGGTCTGTACCCTGTCCATCAGTGCTTCCACCCTCGAATTTTTCACCGTCCATATATCCGGTGTAATCAATATTTACTTTATCTCCGTTTTCTGCAACCGTGTCAGTCTCTGTATTCAGTGTTGCTGCCTCGGTCTGTGAATCACTGCTTTGTGTCTCGGATGCCTGAGAATCCGTGGTCTGCGATGCAGCTTGCGTACCATCAGTGCCATTTGACGATGAACCGCCCGATGTCGCAACTGCCCAGATTAGCACTATGACTACCACAACGACTGCTACTACCGGCACCCAGAATTTCAGCAGATTCACAACCTTTGCCTTCTTTTCTGCCTTCTCTCTCTCGATTCTTCTTTTTTCCTGTGCGATTTTTTTGTTTTGTTTGTTCATTTTGTTAATCTCCTGTTTTATTTTTATTATTGAATTATACTATTACAATTTGAACATTCTGTGTTTCGCATAAATGAACAGTATGCGTTGTCTGTCAGTGCATTCGCTATCTGTCACTGTTCGCTTTAAACTTTAAACGGCTGCGTCTCTTAACTATTTGACGCAATAATAAAAGCAGTAGAAAGACGCCCACACAGCCTGCGCTTATAGCTGCACCTGCCTTAAGCCCCGGTGTCTCATAATAAAGCTCTATCTCATGCTCTCCCTCATCCAGATGAATGCTCACAAAGGTATCTGAAAAATCCTCATACTCTGCATCCTTCCCATCCACCTTCATAGTCCATCCCTTTTCACTCGGAATAGAAAGCACAAGCTGTCCTGCCTGCTTCACATCAATGTGTCCGCTTATGTGTGTATCTGAAAAATCATCCACCGAGAGTGTCTGCTCATTGAGTGTATTGTAAGCACTCTCAACTGCAGCAATGGAAAGCTCGTATACGTTAAATCGTACAGCATCGGCATCAGTGTTTGTGACGGAAACTGTCTCCCCCGCCTTCACGTATCCCAGGTCAAACAGATACCTGTGAGTGGTCTTCGAGTATGTGGTCTCATACTCTCCGTGGCTGAAGGTCAGACTGTCAGTGCTGCACGAATCGTATGCCGCATAATAATATCCGTCATGGTCAAAGGTGAGAGTCGTAGTTCCCGGATTTTCGTCCTGAGTGCACTCTGTCATGGTCAGCATATCATCTGCTGCGCCAAGGAGCCTGCCAATGGAATTAATCGAATAGATTTTCGATGACGAGGATGGCTTCCACGCATCAATCACTCCCTCATCCATCATAAAACCAAGCGGAAGTGTGTAGTTATTCCGATACAGATAGTGATTTCCACATTTTCCCACAAGTGTAGTCAGCTCATTCTGTGGCTGTATTGATTTTGTAACCATATATCTGACCGAAAGCATGGCTGACGTGACAGGTGTGGCACCGTTATAACAGTAGAAATTCTTGCCTCCCTCCATATAAAGCGCCTGATAAAAATGGCTCACATTTATATTCATCAGGGAAGAAAACTGTGTTCCAGAAGCATAGCCGTATCGTGTGTCATCATTTTTAGTTAGTCGGCCTGTATCCTCAACCCTGTAAAATGGTACATCGTTGTCAGCTGCATCCTCTTTTGCCAGCTCCAGTGCCTTTTGCATATCGTCCACATTGGCATTGTAGCTGCTTCTGCCAGTACATCCAAGTCCTGTCACAGCCATATTGACAGCCAGCTCCACAATCGCAATACCGCATGTTATGACCATCAAAAGCTCCCTGTTTTTTCTTGCTGCAAGCTTTAAAAGTACTGTCATAATGCCGTACAGCGCAACAAACAATATGCTTATGATAACTGCATAATACTCTGTCACATCCTCACCGGCAAACATCGTGCTTACTGCCATAAGCGCCGATGCAAATACCACTGCCACGCCAATATGCCACAATCTTATGCCACGCCACTTTCTTACTGTAGCATAGCCTATGGTCAATACAAGAAATGCATACAGATACGACTGTCTGCCAGGCAGCGAATCCGGAAAATGCAGTCCGTGCCATATAAAGTCAAGCTGTTTATTGGCAAAGCTTGCCATGAAAAACAACACAAACAATACGGGGGCTATTTTTTTCTTCCAATTAATCCTTTTGTTGAGCATAAACAGTATCAAAAACATCACACTAAAGGCTCCGGCATACAGATTCGGCCAGTTCTCTGCCCCCTCATAGACGCTTGCTGTCGTGCACATCCTGCCGACCTCTGATAAGAGATTAAAATACCACTCTATCTGCTTTGGAAACTCGATGCCCGACGAACCGCTGTAGCTTAAAATGATAAGCTCCGGGATGATTAGCACCATCGCAGTGCCTCCAGCCAAAAGCGAGTAAACGGCAAATCTCACAATTGCAGCCATTTTACCGCCATTTTGCGTAAAGAAAAGCCATGCAAACCAGAATACCAAAAAGATGCAAAGCATGATGCTCAGATAATAGTTTGACAATATACAAAGTGCCAGTGATACATAGTAAAGCACCGGCTTTTTGTCCCGCACAAGTTTCTCAAGTCCCACTATCGCAAGCGGTGCAACCGCCACAACATCCATCCACATGACATCCCAGCTATACGCAGCTACAAAGCCGGAAAGCGCATATGCCGTAGAGAAAACAAATGCCGGCACAAATGTATTATTATGATATCTGTTATCCTTTCCAAGAATTACAAAGTGCTCCTTCAGAAAATAGAAAAATGTTGCTCCGCTTAACGAAATCTTAAAAATGATTAGCAGCTCGATAAACTCAATAATATGGCTCTTTGGAAAAAGCACCACAATCCAGTTTAACGGACTCGCCAGATAATAGGCAAATACCGATACAAAATCACTGCCAAGCCCGATATTCCATGTATACATGAGGCTCGCACCATTTCTTAGCTTCTCCCACAGCTCATTAAAGAAAGGCAGATACTGGTGATACAAATCCATATGCAAAAGGCAGTAATCGCCAAATGGATATACACCATTTCCTATACAGATGATTATACATATGAAAAACGGAATTAAAAACGCTGTCAAAAGTGGATGCTTTTTAACAAAATTCATCACTTATCCTCCCAGTCAAACAGTCTGTAATATTGCAAAAGCTTATAATCGTTTAGCATATCCGAATCGGCCTGCTTATTTTTGCTGCCGGTTGCCTTGTCTGATTTATTTGATGCTTTATCTAATGTCTTATCTGCAGTTTTATCCGTGCGTACCGCTGATATAATTGGATACTCCTCCTGCAGCTTTAGTAGAAAGCTCTGATAGTCATTTGTCGGCACACCTGCCGCTTTAAGTACGTTTGCAGCCAGATAATTAACGCTCGTGTCTTTTCCTGCCGCCTCATCAATATCATAATTTGCCCAGATCACATACGGCACCTGATAACGCAGCTTAAGCTCTTCATTTGATAAATTATTATAGTCCATGCCGTTTGCTGCAAGAACAGAGCTCGCCACAGTATCATTTGGCTGATGATCACCGAAAAATACCACTATAGTTTTCTCATCCACATTTGAAAAATATTCAATGAGATTCTTTAAATCCTCGTCTGTCATCTTAATCAAAGAAAGATACTGGTCAAGTGCAGAATTATTGAGCTTATCCGCTGTCACCGTATTGTCAAAGCCATAGTAGGTATCCGTGTATCCACCATGGTTTTGCATAGTGACATTGAATATAAATGCCGGCTGACCATCCGGTTTGTTCTCATATGTCTCAATAATCCTGTCAAAGGATGTCTCATCACTTATATATTTGCGCACAAACCTCTGATTAAAATAATCCTGCATAAACGAAAGATTGTCAAATCCCAAAAGAGGATAGACCGTATCCCGGTTCCATCCACTGCCATAGTACGGATGCTGTGCATACGTTGCGTAGCCTATGCCTTTTAAATAGCTTGCAAGTGAAGGTGTCGTGCTCTTTATATACTGCTGATAAGGAATACTTCCTACCGGAAGAAAAGCCATCGTATTGCCTGTCAGAAACTCAAACTCAGTATCGGCGGTATTTCCACCGCATACAGACGTATTCAGATATCCTGTTATAGTGTTTTCATTGCCCTTTTCAAGACTGTGCACAAACGGCATATAGTCTGTATTGGTATCAAAATCACCAAGCACTGACAGGTCTGAAAATGCCTCATCCATCACAACTATAATATTCGGATAATCACTTTTATCTGTAATTGCAGTATTATCATCTGTACCGGCATAGCTGTCAAGCAGCTCCTTTGCCTTCTGTCTGCTATACCCGTCAGGCTTATCAACCGCCACAAACTTAAGATCCATCGCAAAGGTTACCGCCATTCCATTCACCTTTGTCATATATGCAGGTGTAAATAGAAACGGATACAGATAATTGTCCGTCTGGAAATCCTCATCCTGCAGGGCATTCACAAACAGGCACAGCGCAAGTATTCCAAGCACAGTCGGAATTAGTCTGAACCTGAATTTCCACTTAATTCTGAAATCAACAAAATGCATCAGCATAATAAGAGCTATAAATATAACTGTAACAACAACTACTCCTGCAGTCGGTGCGAAATCATAATTGGATGCAACACTTGTCGCCGTACCAATTGAAAAAATATCCCACGGAACAAAAGGAGTCGAGCGGAAAAGCATAACATAATGATTAATCAGTCCAAAAACCATGGCCACGATAAAAACTGCACGAAGTGCCCATTTCGCCCTGCCCGTAACAAAATAAAGAATCCAGGCAATCAGCTCAAACAAAATAATATTAAAAAATCCCGCCATAAATCTGACTTCTTCAAAAGGATTATGTTCGTAGAACTCCATTAGATAAAAAGCCGTAATCGGGAAAATCGAGAAAAATATAACATTGAATGTAATTTCATATTTTTTATAAATCTTTTTTATCATCATAATGCTCCTGTTTGCTATCTTGTATTACAGCCTATATGGCAGATTTTTGGGTACCTTTTTGGGGCAAATTTTTCTTAAAAGTACCCTAATTTCTTTAATTTTTTGAAAGATTGTAAGTAAAGAAAAGCCCCGCAAACCCTTGATTTACTGAAAATCTTGGATTTACGGGGTTTTGCAAATAGTGCCGGCAGTGGGACTTGAACCCACACGGGCTTGCGCCCAACAGATTTTGAGTCTGCATCGTCTGCCATTCCGACATGCCGGCGTCTTACGAACAGACAATATTTTATCACAATTATTGACTTCATGCAACTAAAATTTGTAATTTCAATATAATTTCAATGCGATTGTGACTGTTCACGCCTAACAGTGTGACCAGCAACGATTACAGCTCATTTAAATATGTCAAAGCCTTGAAATATGTCTCAGCATACAACCTTATTCTTACCGGTGCATTTTCCGACATAAAGCTGTTTGTCAACAAAATTAATCCATTCCTTGTAATCCTGCCCCACTTTATATTTCCCTGCACCTATGGTCACTGTCATCCTTCCGCTGCCCTTAGATGTCCAGAAGGATTTTGAATTAATCTCCACACGAAGCTCATCGAGAAAATTCTTAGGCACCTCTCCATCGACACATTTGCCAAGAAGTAAAAACTCCTCTCCTCCCCATCTGCAATAGCTAAGCTCAACACCTCGAGCCTTGTTTACGATAGTACGAGCGAGCATCTTAAGTGCATCATCTCCTACATTATGTCCGAATGAATCGTTAATTTTCTTAAAATCATCAATATCAATCATTGCAAGGAAATATTCCCCCTGCTTCTCAGCCTCAAAAAGATTCTTAAGCTTCGCCATCATATAGAAACGATTTGGAAGCTCCGTCAGCGCATCAAACTGTGCCTGCTTTTCCATTGCCCCCTCCTCGGAAGACATAAAATGCAAAAGGCACATCATACATGTTATTATCAAGAAAACTACACCAGAAATCATAGCAATAGAAATACTCTTAATTACAACAGAATCCAACTTATATAAAGGTGCGTAAAAGCCATCAAGCATATAAAGAATAATCAGAGCAATAGCATATACACAGCAAAGCAGAATGGCAACATGATTCTTTTTTTTCTTCCTGAGGACCACATAATCCATGGAAAAAAGAAAAAACATTGCATCGATCAAAAAAAGCTGAAAATTACATTGAATTCCGAGACAAACCACCGCAAGTATCATATAAAGCAATATCTCAACAGCCACACTATAAACATATATGCTCAGTTTTTCAGATTTTGTCAGACTGAATGCAAGGAAATAAAAGCATATGCTGATCAGACTGACTCCTGCCATCAAATCTACACCTAATGATGAAAACATAAATAGCATCAGCAGATGGATGACAAGAAATATTTTGTTTACATTAAATAGAAAGCTCTGCTCCTTAGCAGTACTATCATTGCTACTCATTGTCCAATACCTTCATAAAAAATATCTAATATATTACTATAGAATAATAACACATTTTAACAAATATAACAATATATTATTGTGCAAAAGTACTAGACTATTTTGCTACTTTTTTTCTAATTATATATCCAATAAGAATAATAACAGCACTTGTTATGACACTTCCATAAAATGTCATTCCCCTGCACAAAAGCTCCATATTCGCTGCATTTCTACCAACAAGCTGTTTAAACCCATCAATCATAATATAATCAGCCACGCCCATAGCACCGGGTATCGGCACACAATTGGATCCCATCGCCACAAAACACTGTATCACACTCACATCAACTGCCTTATTTACGCCTTCGCCGACTGCCATAAAAATCATAAACGATACCAAAAGCTGTGAAACTCTCTGCATTATATTCCAAAAGAAAATCTCGATGAGAAGCCCGGTCTGCCCTGTGATACTGTTTGAACACTCCTGATATTCTTTCATAGTATTTTTAAGCTTTATTCGAAGCCTGTCACCATGCCGTATTATATGTATTTTTTCAAAAAGCCGGATAAGACTATCACAAATTGAGTATAGTATGCTTCCCTTCCTTAGCAGCATATAAAATACAAGAGCCAGAAAAATCAGCACTACAATCCCCAAACATATAAATATCCGCGAAATACCTGAGAAATTTTTCAGCAACGAATACTTAAAAATCATACATAGTACGCCAATTGTTAAAAGTGAAAGTGTATACATAACAAGATTAATCAGCAGGGCCACTGTAGCAGCATAGCCCGGTATGCCATCCCTTATCATGAAATACGCACTGGCTGGCTGTCCTCCCGATGCCGATGGTGTAATAGCCGAAAAATACACATCGGCTCCACCATACACAGTACCATCAATCGCACTGGTTTTATACCCAAAGTGTCTTGCCATGCGTACCAGAGCAAAGCCTTCAAACCAAATAAACCCAAACGTACAAACAAAACTCATAAAAAGCCAGCCTTTATTTGCATTTCTGATAAAACTCATAAGAATCTCAAACGAAAAATGCTTGCTCTGTGAGACAACAGTCCATATGCTCAAGATAGCTATAAAAGCAGAAGCTATCGCCCAAAATATCTTTTTTCTGTCCATTAAATCTAATCCCCTTAAAAAAAACTGGTAAAGTGAATTATGTAAATACACCATACCAGTTTATTGTAGAGAATATATATAACTTTATCAAGTAAAATATTATTAATATCTTTTTAATGTTTGTTAAATTATTTACTGTAACAACTAACAAATCCGTTTAAATACAAATTAACTTCTATGATTCCTCTTCCTCATCATTGTCAGTGTTCATCATATACACACCCCTGCTTGCATCTCCATCAGGATTCTTTCCAAACTCATAATCATTTCCCGGCAGAATAGCATTTAAGAAAATCCCTGCGATAGCTGCAATTGCCAAAGCTGTCAGTGTAATTGATGTTCCTGCTACAGTAAATGTCAGTCCATTTCCAAAACCAAGACCACATACAAAAATAACACCTGCAATAATCAGATTTCTTGATTTAGTCAGATCTACCTTGTTTTCAACAACATTTCTAACTCCTATTGCTGAAATCATTCCATAAAGCATAAATGAAACTCCACCAATAATCGCTGATGGCATAGTAGATATTACTGCCGAAAACTTTGGAATAAATGAAAGTGCAATAGCAAAAACAGCTGCAATACGGATAACTCTCGGATCATATACCTTAGACAGCTCAAGCACTCCTGTATTCTCACCATATGTTGTATTAGCCGGTCCTCCGATGGCTCCTGCGAATGCAGTTGCAATTCCATCACCTATAAGTGTCCTATGAAGACCCGGATCAGCAATAAAGTTCTGCTCTACTGTAGCAGAAATAGCAGACATGTCGCCAATGTGCTCCATCATAGTCGCAACAGCGATAGGCGCCATAACAAGAATGGACGTAATATCAAACTTCATGAACTGAAATTTAGGTATTCCGCCCCACGCAGATGATGCAATTGATGTAAAATCAAGAATTGCTGAACCATCAGGATTAGTAATTCCAGCAGCATTCATAATAAGAGCAACTACATAGGAAATGATTACTCCCATTAGAATAGGAATGATCTTAAATAAGCCCTTTCCCCATATATTGAAAATAATTATAACTCCAAGTGCGATAATTGCAAGAACCCAGTTTGTTGAAGCATTATTGATAGCTGAGCCGGCAAGTGAAAGACCAATGCATATGATAATAGGTCCTGTCACTACAGGTGGAAGAAAGCGCATTACACGCTTAATTCCAACCAGCTTAATGATAAGTGCAAGTATGAAATAAAGCATACCTGCAACAAATATTCCACCACACGCATACGCGGCCTTATCATTGACAGCCATATCTGCATACATACCACTGTCAAGGTTTGCAACAGTATAAAAGCCTCCTAAAAAAGCAAATGACGAACCCAAAAAAGCCGGTACCTTAAACTTTGTACACAGATGAAATATAAGCGTGCCAAAGCCTGCACAAAATAGTGTAACCGATACAGAAAGACCTCTGGTAAGCGGCTCCCCACAAGCCTTGTGAAAATATCCTGATACAAGAATAGGCACAATAATTGTTGCACCGAACATAGCAAACATATGCTGCAAACCAAGAATAAGCATCTTGACCGTTCCAAGCTGTCTCGCATCACGAATTGGCTCCTGTTTCTTTTGTTCCATAACAACCTCCTTAATAAATTAATGTTTTCGATAAGTAACCGAAAACATTATAGCAGTTTTTAATTATTATTTCATTATTATTTCATTATTTTTACAAAAAAAGACATCTCATTGGATGTCTTAAATAATTCATATTTAATAAGTTTGTACCTTCAAAACTTCATACAAATTCGATTACTGTAATCCACACCGAAAAACTCACCTCTCATATACTTGTTTTTCTTCGTTATTAACCAGATTAAGCCCTCGACCTATT
>ENA-OURS01002279-OURS01002279.1-human-gut-metagenome-genome-assembly--contig:-NODE-2279-length-13908-cov-9.078322_pt1 | contig 13908 bp, 8 predicted proteins | sample MGYA00242109_ERZ509010 | MGnify/ENA primary metagenome ERZ509010 (study PRJEB26280, sample SAMEA2338774) | human gut metagenome | biome: human gut; feature: human-associated habitat; material: faeces... | reverse complement strand
GAACACACTCATATCCATCAATCGTGATCTTTTGCTGTGCTTCCTTTTCTTTTTCCCGAATCACATTGATATATCTTCTCGCCTGATTGGTAAATCCGTCCAGCACTGCCGGATGTGAGCTTAGAATCAGATCGTTGTTCTCCCACTCATTTTCCGCAACAATGTCCTTTGCCCAGTCCTTATTGTTCCGTGAAAAACGACCATCATAATCAAAATGCGTAACCGTATTTGCAAGAACAAATTCCACACAGTCAATGCCATATTTATCTATGATCTCATCTGCGGTATTCCTCGGAAGAACAAAACCATTGAATTTCTCAGCAATCAGTGCATCAATGTCTTTCTTACACTCTAACCGCTGTCCATGCTCCAGACGGGAAATCTCCCGTTGTCTCGCTTTCTCTGCCTGTTCTTCCTTGTATGCCTTATAGTTTTCTTTCCCCTGTGGAGATAAATATTTATCCTCATGGATCAGCTCCCTAAGCCGTTTTTCCACAACATTCCAGTTCAGAAGCACTTTTGCATACGGATTGCCATAACTGCCTTTCTCCAGACGGATACCTTTTCCGTCATGTTCATTATGGGAATCATCATTGCCCGGCAGTCCGCCGGAACCACCACCAATGCCATATTCATTTTTCAGAAAAGCAACTGTTTCTTTCTGGTCATGTCCTTCCATGAAATACTCATAAATGCGGAAAGCTCCATGCTCATAGCCGCTTCCCCTGCCAAGTGCATAGTCAATTTCATCCTGTGTGATAAAATCTTCCTGTGCTACCTCCACCGCATCCGGCAATGGAAATTCCAGTCTCTCCCTGTCAAGGTCTGCTATCTCCGATAACAGATATTCCGGTGATTTCACATGCCGCCATTTTAATTCTGCTTCTCCAGAAGCAAGGCGGTTTGCCGCATCTTCCAAAATATTTTTAAGCTGTTCCCTGCCCTCATGGGTAGAAAGAAGTTCCATGAGTTTTGCTTCACTCTCCGGATAGTTTCCGGCTTTTAATCCAAGTTCTTCCGGTATCTCATCCATGCCATCCCGAAGAAAGAAAAATATCTGATTAGCAACACGGTTCCGCTCCTGTGTATCCACAAGAAATGCTTCACTCGCACTCATATAAGTGCCATTTTCAATCATAGAGCGGATATGGTTCTCTACCTCTTCCCAACTCATAGTAACAAGTGGTGTTTCCTTTGCCTGTGTTCCATAGCCGACACTCATACCATGTTCATCGAACCACACTGATACGGGATTTCCATTGATTTCAAAACCTTTTCCGGTCTGTCCGTACTCATTTTTCAGAAAATCCACCATCTGCTCGGCATTTCTGCCCTCTGTGTACTTTGCAAAGATACGCTTTCTGCTGTGTTGTTTTCCTCCACCACTGCGAAGAATGGTTTCAAGCTCATTCTGTGGCAAAGAAAAAGCAGCGGGCATGGTATATTTCATACTTGCTTCCGCTGCTGCGACTGTTCCGACCTGCTCCTCAAAAGAAGGAAACAGGCTGAGTTGTGTAAAGGTGGGTTCCGGTGCTTCTCCCCGGAGAAGATCATCTGTGTCTGCTACAGACTGTAAACCAGTTCTCCCAGAACCACTTCCTCTGCTCGGTTTCGAATGCTGTTCATCTTCGCTACCCAGAGCATCTGATCGGTTTCCTTGAGCTGTTCTGTCACTCCCTCGGTTGCCGCCATCTGGCTTGTCAGCTTCTCCATTCTCTCCTCTGCCTGCTTCTGGATTGTCAGTAGGTGTTCTTTCAATGTCCCTTTCAGAAGAAACGCTGAGTACACGCCCCTGTGGTTCTCCTTCAGATAAGTCTCCCTCATCATTCCGTACTTCGTTACGGTTCCCTCCGGCTGAATGTCCGCCTGTAATGTCGGGATCAGATAATCCCCGTTCTTTTCGTATGTCAGATTCATCGCTATTGCCCCTTTCTACGCTGTTTGGATTGTTGTCACTATATTCCTCATGTCCGCTCTCGCTTTCACGCTTTAACGCATTGTAGTCTATTTCAGAAGTATTTGCAAGTCCTTTATGCGTTAAATTTTCTGTTTGTTCCTGTTCGTGGCTTCTGTTATATGCCCTTATGGTTCTTCCAATTTCTAAAAGTACCGGTTTTGCAAGTTCATTAGCTGCATCTCCAAGTACCGCAAGGGTGTTCATGGAATTAAATTCATGGATAAAATCGAAAGCAAACTCCGAACCATACTCCTGCATATCTGCACCGCAGGCAGATAAAAGTGTAAAAGAAATACTCTCAGATAAAGTATCTCTTAAACGGATACCGACATTCTGCTCGTCCAGTCCTTCTAGGAAGCTGCCCTCGATCATGTACTGCAAATCCGGCAACAATTCCTCATAATAATCTGCCGCAATCCTCTCAGCTATCTCAATAAGTCTTTCTTCAAACAGCTTCTTATCATCGGTAGCACCATAAGTCTGCTCTAGACGCTTAATTACATCTTCCTTATGTTCCTCATGTAATTCCCAGAGTTCCGGATACCGTCCGATTCTCCTTGCCGCATGGACATCTGAAACATCAAAAACATATTTCAGACGCTTGCCATGTGCTTCGTCCTCGTCCAGAAGTGCAATACCCTTTGCCCCTTTGTTTACCCAGCAGTGCATCCGCTCATTCCACAGTTCTATGGAAGCACACGCTGTTGCGTCCGGTCTTTGTGCATAGATCAAAAGCTGTTCCCGGAACGGATACTTATACAGCCTTGCCGCTGTAGTCAGGTATTTCATCCATTCCTCACGATTTTTGACAACCTCGGCTGCTGTCTCTTTTGCCAGAGCCGATATAAAATCATATTTTCTCACACAGTTCTCCTTCCTGTCATAGATACGACAAAAAGGCAGCCACATACACTACATGACTGCCTTTCCCTTACTTCCCGTTACATTCCTATTCTGTTGTACCAAAGCTGAAAGTCTTACTCTCAGCCGCTTTCTTAGGCGTAAATCTCGCCTTAACTTCCGCAACCCTCCCCTCTAATGCCTGAAACATAGCATCTACCTGTTCCTGTGTATATTCGTAGGAACCCCGATTTGCAAGATTCTCCAGTCTGCCAATAGCATCCACCGCCTTATTCATGCGGTACTCACCAATACGGATAAACTTCTCCGCCTTTGTCTCATTTTCCTTTGCCGCAGGCTCACCCTGCATTTCCTCTACTGTCATTGTTACATTTGTTTCTTCCATGTGATTTTCCTCCATTTTTGATAAAAAAAAAGAGCGTACAGGTTTTCCCATACGCTCTGACGCTGTGTTGTTATTTTAGTTATGTGTGGTATTAGTGTTGCACCGACAAACTGAAATTATTTTGGAATTGTTTTCTTCTATTTGTTCTTTTTCGGTGGAAATTCCATCTTAAACTTATACTGAAATCCCTTGATTTCCTTACCGTCTTTCGTGTAGGAAAATTTCTCGATGCTCTCCGGAATCAAATAAGCATCATAGCTGCCTTTCTTGCCTTTTAATCCTTTTACAAGTATCTTTTTCCCTTGAAGCAGGCTCTTGACCTGTGAATCGGAAAGCGTTACCCCAAGTGCCTTGCCGACATTCATACCGCACTTCCCGGTACAGTACGCTCCGAATTTTCCCCTGACTACATCAGCACCGCACTTCGGGCATTTGCCTAGCACTTCTTGTCCACCCTTGCCTGTGCCAAACATGGCTTTATGTTCATCACTAACGCTGTGATAGGTCTTTACAAGATCAGTTACCATTGCTTCAATACCTGACATAAACTGTTCTGCAGCAACTTCTCCTTTGGATACAAGAGTAAGCTCATTCTCCCAGTCAGCGGTCAGTTTCGGAGATTTTACTACATCCGGAAGTATCGTGATCAGCTTCATTCCGTCCTCTGTCGGGATCATCTGCTTTTTCTCACGTTTCACAAATCCGTCTTTTACCAACTTTTCTATGATATCGGCTCTGGTGGCAGGTGTGCCAAGTCCTTTTCTCTCCACCTCATCACCCATATCCTCTGCTCCGGCTCGCTCCATTGCCGACAAAAGGGAATCTTCAGTATAATGCTTCGGTGGCTGTGTGAAATGCTCGGAAACCTTTGTCTGCTCCACTGCAATCATCATGCCCTCACGAAGCTCCGGCAGCTTCTTTTCTTCCTCGACATCCGATTTATCCTCTGTGGTCTTATAGGAATTTTTGAAGAAATCATCAAATTCCTTCCATCCATTTTTCCATACTTCCTTACCGGATACCTTAAACACAATCTCGTTGCAGGTAAGCTCTGCCTTTGTGGAATTATAAATGTGCTTCTCCCCGGTTGCACACAGCAGACGGTTTGCACAAAGGGAAAGTATCTTCATTTCGCTCTCCGGGATTGCCTTTAAGTCCTGCTTGATGATCTCCATGGTAGGAATGATTGCGTGGTGGTCCGTCACTTTCTTGCTGTTCAAAATTCTTTTAATATCTGGATTGAACATGATATTCTGTTCAAATAACAGAGAATTGAAAATCGCTTCGATCACATTTTTTGCAGTACCTTCCATGTCATCGGAAAGATACTGGCTGTCTGTTCTTGGATAAGTCACTAACTTTTTCTCATAAAGGCTCTGCGTATATTCCAATGTCTGCTTGGCAGTAAAGCCAAACAGACGGTTTGCATCCCTCTGGAGTGTGGTAAGGTCATAGAGTTTCGGTGGTGCCACCCACTTTTCTTCCTTTATCACAGAAGTGACAAGAGCCTGTCCGTTTTCACAGGCTCCTGCAATCCTCTCTGCTTCCGTTTTATCACTGATATGCTCCGATACAGCATCCAGACCATTTTCCATGATATGAGCCATATAATAGGCTTCTTTCTTGAAATTCATGATTTTACTTTCACGGTCTACCAGCATGGCAAGTGTCGGTGTCTGCACTCTGCCGACCTTTAATGCCTTGCCACCATACAATACCGTAAAAAGCCTAGTGCCATTGATACCCACAAGCCAGTCTGCTTCCTGCCTGCATAGTGCTGACTTGTACAGATTGTCATAATCACTGCCTGGACGAAGATTATGGAAGCCGTCACGGATAGCACTCTCCTCCATGGAAGAAATCCATAATCGTTTCATCGGTTTTCTGCACCCTGCCATGTTGTAGGTCAGGCGGAAGATCAACTCTCCCTCCCTTCCGGCATCGGTAGCACACACGACTGCATCCACCCTGTCATCATGCATAAGTTTTTTCAAAATCTGATACTGTGCTTTCGTATCACTTTTCACTTCATGCTGCCATTCCTGTGGGATGATCGGAAGATTGTCATAACTCCATTTCTTCCATGCTTCCTCATAGCTTTCCGGCTGTACCAGTTCTACCAGATGTCCCACACACCATGATACCAGATAGTCATTGCCTTCCAAATAACCGTCCTTACGCTGTGTGGCACCAAGAACTGCCGCAATGCTCTGTGCCACGCTCGGCTTCTCTGCAATTACAAGCTCCATCTCTATTCCTCCCCGTTTTCTTCATCATTATCGTTGTCACTGTTATCTTCACTGTCATTCTCGCCTGTGTCCTCTGATTCTGTATCATCGCCACCATTTAAGAATGCTTCGTCTGAATCCTGCTCGGCTTCGTCCTCGTCCTCATAATCATAGTCCTCGTCAAGCTCGTCCTCATCTTCATCCTCATCAATGAAGTTTTCCTTTTTCTTCTTAGACTTCACAACATATACCACTCCGATCACAGCTACCGCAGCAATGCCTATTAAAATATATGTAAAGCCGGAACCATCTGCTTTTGCGGTATCCTCTTTCGGCTTACTTGTATCCTCCGTGCTTTCTTCGGTACTGCCCTCAACACTTTCCGTTCCCTGTTTTTTCTCTCCTGTGGTATCTGCATTATTATTTGACAATGCACTGTCTTTGGTAGGAATTGCAGATTCCAATGCTGCTGAATTTTTCGGAAGTGTCTCGCTGTTATCCGTTGTGGTATTTAACAGGTCATTTTCACTGACTTCTGTAAGGAAATATACCTTTTCATCTTCCCCGTCACGATCAATCACCAGATAAAATACCTTTTCTGATGCAGTCTGAATTGTATAAAATTCCTTGCCTTTTTCAGAAGTCTGGCTGTCACTGCTCTGGTCGGTATCCTTAGAAGTATCTCCCGTACTCGGGGACTGCTTGGCTGATGTTCCTGTACTGCTTGAAGTTGTTCCACTGCCTGTTTGGGAAACAGTATTTCCATTGCTGTCTGTCTTGGTATGGTCTGTAACCTGTGCGGTTGCAGAGCTAGGCTTGGTTGCTGACGCATCCACCGGGAGCTGCTGTGCCGGATCTTTTTCATTGCTGTCCTTGTTTTCCGGATCGGTGTAATACGGATTGGCTGTTTTATAGATTTCTGAGGTATTTCCTGCATTATCCATGGCTGAAATCGTGAAATACTGATATCCTGCATCAAACTGTTGCAGACGGATATTCAAAGCACCATTCATATGGTCGGTAAACTCATAGCCATTGACATAGATTGCCTTGATACCGGAATCCGTATCATGTGCCTGAATACTCAATAGACCATCGCTGACTGCCGCATTTAAGGTAGGCTTCGTAAAATCAAAGCACTTGATATAGCGATTTTTCTCATAGGTCTTGCCCTTCTGGTCTGTGACCTGCACATAAATAGTGCTGTTTTCGGAAATCTCTATGTACATATCCTCGGTAATATCTGTCCAGCTTCCATTCTGCCCGACTTTCGCCTTTACTGTCTGAACGGTAAAATTACCGGAAACTATCGTATCTTCTACTTTGACTATCACCTTAGTGGTATCGTTATGCCACCCAGAAGGTGTATTGATTGTGATTTTTACGCTCGGATTGATATAGGTACATTCCTTATAGTTCTTTGCACACACCTCACAATCTTCATCCACCGCATACTGGCTGCACTTTTCTTTGCAGGTGCATTTTGCGGCAGGCTGTGTTTCTTCAGACGAATCTTCTGTTGTGCCTTCTGTGGAATTTTCCGTCTTTCCCTCTCCGGTATCTGTTCCTGAATTTTCTTCCCTGCCATTGCCGGGTGTAACTGTATTTTCTGCGTCACTTGCACTTTCCGTTTTCTGCTCGGCAGTATCCTCCGCATGAACCTCTATCGTATTTGTCCTGTTGGCAAAAAATGCCCCAATCGGCATACAAAAAAGTATTGCCGACAGCATAAGGGACACTACCGCCCTAGCCGATAATTTCCTGTTTTTCATTGATTGAAACCTCCTTTTCCTGTTCCCGTTTCTGTAATAAATTTCTGACTTCATCCTCACTGAGCTTGTTTAACATCTGCAAACGCTCCGATGAGATTTTATATTTTCGTATGATCTTCATGGCTTCGGCATCCTCCGCCATCTGTTTCTGTTCTGCAAGGTCTTTTTCCTTTGCCTGTAGCTGTGCTATCTGCTCTCTGACCTTTTTAAGCTGTGAATTGATTCGTTCTACTGACAAAAATAATTCCTCCCTTCGCTAATTCAATCTTCCAAAACCATAGAAATGGCTCTGCCAGTAAGAAGTATTGATTGATGTGTACTGAATTGGATCACCGCAATGCACCATCGTACCGTTTCCACAGTAGATACCAACGTGTGTAACCGGACGTCCTGCATTATAGGTTCCTGTAAAAAATATAATGTCCCCTGCCTTTGCATCTGCCGCTGATACCGGAGTACACTGGTCATAAATGCCCTGTGCTGTGGTTCTTGGCAGGTTATGTACGCCACTGTTTGAAAATACCCAGCATACAAAACCGGAACAGTCAAAACTAGCCGGAGCTGTGCCGCCAAAAGTATATGGCATTCCCAGATACCTGTTTGCTTCACGCATAAGCGTCTGTACGGTTGCATCATCATAGGATTCCAGCGGTATCACATTGCTGGTTCCTCCTCCGGTGCCGCCCGTTATTTCTCCATAAATGGTCTGTTCTCCTGCTTCAAAATAAAATAACGGGTTATAATATTCCCCGTTATACAGACATTCGATATGAAGGTGGCTTCCGGTACTGCTTCCTGTATTTCCGCTTTTGCCTATATTGTCACCTTTTTTTACACTCTGCCCTGCGGACACATTTAAGCTGTCCATGTGGGCATATTTTGTGGTATATCCCTTACTGTCCGTAATCACCACATAATTTCCATAATAGGAATCGTAAGTTGCTTCTGTTACCGTTCCATCATGTGCCGCATATACAAACGTTCCTGTCGGCACCGCTATATCCACACCCCTGTGAAGCTCCTCGGCTCCGGTGTTTGGATTTTTCCGGTAGCCATAATAACTGCTGATATAGTAATACCAGTAATAATCAACCGGAGAAGCAAAGACCTGTAAGCCGCCTTTTGTCTCCGTATAGGCTCCAAAAATTTCCGTCTGTTCGCTGTCCATGCGTCCGGCTACAATGCTCTCAAGCGGTGTGACCGTAAGTGTGACACGAAGAATTGTTACGGTATATTCTTCTTCCTCCTCGTACTCATATTCCTCGGTACGGGTAGTCCCGTCCGGATTTGTTACTATTCTGGTTCCGGTCTTTGTGACTGTCCTTGTCCGTGTTTCCTCTACTTCCTCGGTAGTGAGTGAATACATGGCATCAAATAATTCCTGAATCTCACTCTCTATTCCTGCGGCAGTAAATTCCGTATGGACTGCGGAAAGATAACTGATCAGTGTGTACGGATCATGCCCGATTGCACCAAGGTTATAATCGTATTCATCATATCCCGGATAATCAGTTTCAATCCGGTCAATCTTATTTTGCAGCTCCATTTCCTTTTCTGTAAAAGATAAATCTGCTGCATCAATCTCTGCCGGAAGGCTAAGATATGTGCTTGCCATCGTTGTTGTCACAGTTCCGGTAAACATGGAACCGCAGCTTGATAGTGCCGACATGATCATAATGAGCAGAAGTGCAAAAATACCCACTGTGATAATCAGTGTTTTATTTTTCGTGGCAATTTCCTGTAACTTCTTTGCAATCCCGGTTGCAGCATTGGCTGTCTTTGTAAATGTTTCCTTTGCAGTCTTGGCTTCTGCTCTTACCCGCCTTGCCTTGGCATACTCACGCTTGATGCGCTGTTTCTGTAGCTGCCTTTGCAACTGCTTCTTTGGACTGTTGCCCTTTAGATGTGGATTTTCACTGATGAATTTCTCATACTCCAGCTTCATATCCGCTGTAACCTGTTTTTTGTGCAATCGCTCTAAGCGGTCACGCTTTCTCTGTGCCTTGCTCTTGCGGTGATACTTCATATAGTGGTAAATATCCTCGGCTCGCTGTTCCGTCTTGTGTGCGCCCTCCACAGCAGAATTATCCTTTTCTGTCTCTGCAATCTTGCGATGCACAAAATACATATTTTCGGTCTGGAGCTTGTGAACCGCAGTTTTTCCCAGTCCATCCGGTTTAAATGGCTTCTCCACATCCACCGGAACCACAACATACTTTGCTTTTCCGGTCTGTTCATCAAAGACACGCTTCATCTCATACTGCCGCTTTGTCGGCATCTTGTCCTTTGCTTTCTGCAACTTTCGGCGGTTCTTTTCCGACTTATCAAAAGCCTTCTGTACTTTTTGGTCTGTAAATTCGTCCGCCTGCCCCTGCGAAAATGTGGCGTCCTTTGTCTGAAGATCTCCATAATCGGACTGCTTTGCATTTTCTGACTTTGCACGCTCTCTGTGTGCATGTTCTCTCTGCACACGCCTTTTGTGATATTTTCCTTTTTCCTCAGACCGTTGGTAGGTATTTCTAACGTGGTAATTGTCCTGAAAACTGTCTGCGTCCTCTGTATGGAAATTTGTAGCATTACCGTTTTCCTCATTGATAAAGCTGTTTTCCTTTAAGAATGTCTTTTCCGCTTCGGCTTCCGACTTCTGGACGCTGTGACCAGAAGTTGCTTTTCCTGTACGACTGCCATGGTTCGCATCCCTTGGCAGATTGCTCACAGGCTTCTCGCTGGCACTAAACTGGTTTTCCACAGAAAAGGTGTTGTCCTGCCTGTGTTCTATATGTTTTACTCCAGTCACTTCCTTATCTTTGGAAAATGTCTCTTTTTCAAATGCCTTTGCCGCCTGCTTCTTCTGTCTTTTTTCTGCCATTTACACTGCGTCCTCCTTCTGCACCGATTCCTCCGGCTTGGTATTCATAATTCTGTAAGTCTTGGTGTCTGTCGGATATTTGTCTACAAATGGAATTACCACATTGTCAAACAGTATCAGACCACTTCCCGGCTCGGAGTTGGTGACATAGGAAAGCTGCTTATCAGAAAGTCCCAGCTTATCAGCGAGAATTGCCTGATCTTTGGCATTCTGATTTAACAGATACACAAAATCGCTGTTACCCAAAATACCTTCAATCTCCTCAGAACGAAGAAAATCGCCCACGTTCTGCGTCAAACCTGTCGGAATACCGCCCCATTTTCTGAAACGCTTCCAGATTTCCACGGAATAAATAGCTGTCTGCTTCTCCTTCAGAAGAAGGTGGAACTCATCACAGTAATAACGGGTAGCAATCTTTCGCTCCCTGTTCTGCGATACCCTGTTCCAAACCGCATCCTGCACGATTAACATACCCAGCTCTTTCAACTGGTTTCCCAAATCTCTGATGTCAAAGCACATGATACGATTGCCGCTGTCTACGTTGGTATGGTGGTTGAAGTAATTCTGGGAACCATGCACATACAGCACAAGGCTGTTTGCGATACGCTCCGCCTTTGGATTTTTGTGTGCTAACAGGGCATCATATAAATCTTCCAGCAGCGGCATATTTTCCGGCACCGGATTTTCAAAATACTTGTCATAAATATGACGGATACATTCGTCGATGATACCTTTCTCATCGTTCTCCAGACCGTCCTTGCCACCTGCGATCAGGTCACATAATGTTATGATAAAATCAGATTTCAGTTTTAATGCTTCCTTATCCCCCTTATGGCTCAATTGAATATCCATAGGGTTCAGATAGTCTTTGGAATTGGTGGCAAGTTTTACCACCTGTCCATGTAGTGCCGCCACCAACGCAAAATACTCTCCCTCCGGATCGCAGATGATAATATCGTCCTTTGTGATAAGAAAACAGCTTAAAATCTCACGCTTTGCACTAAAACTCTTACCACTTCCGGGAGTACCTAAGATAACTCCGTTTGGTGTACGGAGCCTTTTTCTGTCTGCCATAATCATGTTGTTGCTAAGTGCATTTAATCCGTAATAGATTGCCGGTGCAGGCATAAATAACTCCTGTGTGCAGAATGGTACTAAGATTGCGGTGCTTTTTGTGGAAAGAGTACGCTCAATGCCTGTCTCATTGCATCCAATCGGTGCGGATGCCATAAATCCCTGTTCCTGCAAATACTGTAAACATCTGAGGTCACAGTTTGCCTGCTGAATGATACCGGACACCCTCTGCATTAAGCTCTCCAGTTCCCGCTTGGTTCTGCCATAACAGGTAATAAGGAATGTCATGTTGATCATCTTCTGGTTGCTCGTATTCAAATCATCGAGAAATTCCAGCGTGTCCTTTTCATAAGTCACGATGTCTGTTGGAAGAATATCCATATCATAGCCGCTTCGGACTGCCTTTTTCTGCTCTTCAATCTTCATTTTCTGGATATTGGAAATAACCGCTTTTAACTTCTTGATTGCCTTTACCGGATCTTCCGTCTGCATGTGCATGGAAATCGTAAGATTAGCATCAATATCCAGAAGATGCTTGATCAGCTCGTCCGTAAACTTCGGTGCGATAATATCCAGATAGGACACACAGCCATACATATTCCCTGACTTAAAGCGGTTCGGATAGCGGAAATCAAATCCCGGCGGTGCAATATAGTCCTTGACCGACTTACCGGATTCTGCCAAATCCTTAAATGAAAAACGGAAAGGTTCCATGGTATCCTGATTAAAATATTCATGCAGGATGCGCAGTCTTTCCTTTCCGTCCAGTCCCCTCGCAAGGGTTCCTATGTTGTTTAAGTTCCGTATGACATCTTTTTCAATGTTGTTAAGGCGGCTCTTGGCTTCCTTGTAGCCGTTGCTTTCTACACCAAAAATCAGATATTTTGATTTGATGATACCGTTGTTGCCCTTTGCCGCCTGCTTCTTTAACATTTCCGTATATTCCTCACGAATATCGTTAAAATCATCCTCCTGCCACGGAATGTCAAACTGTTCCGTAAGCATCTGCTCGTTGACCTGCCTGTTGAAAAGCACCAGTTCAAACTTCACAGACGGATCAAAATAATTGATGAGCTTGCTGTACTGTGCCAGTATGTCCGCCTGGTCATCCACTTCCAGAAGCTCATAGTTTATATCAAAAAATTCCACCATCTTTGTATAATAACGGTGGCTGACCTGACAGATACCGTCACGGAACATCTTTTCAAAAGTGATCGTCCTTTGTGCGGTAGTCGGCTTTTCTTTCTCAATGCTCTTTCCCGATAAAATATGCTTTAACTGTATAAGACGCTTCTTTTCTGAAAAGGTAAGACCGCCACTTTTACTGTTGTTCCTGCTATTGCCTTTATAACTGCTTTTTCTGCGGCTTTCCGGTTCTGCCTTTTGCTTTTTCTTCAAGATAACGAACCTCCCTTCGTAATTTTTCTTTTTCTTCCAACTGCTTGTATAAGTTCTCTGACCGGTATGGTCTTATGCCCGGTGTGAGTATCTTCTGCCGGAGCATAAAATACAAAATCTTCTCCGCCGGAAACCCGTTTTTCTCATACATCGCAAAAAAGAAGAACGGAAGCATTGCTCCCATCATAAGAAGTGATGCGGCTGATGTTCCGATCAGTCCCTTGGTTAAAAAATACAAGGGTATACCGGCTACTGCCGCACCGCTGAAACAAATGATCTGTCTCTTTGTCAAGTTCAGTGCCACTTTTGTCTTGATACCGGACAAATCCTTTGGCACCTGCACGGATATTGCCATATCGTTCCTCCCTTAGTGCGCATTCCAGATAGATTTCGATAATGAACCAGTCTTAAAGAGTGAAAAGCATAAAATAACGGTATATGCTGCCACCGACCAGAGTGCCGTATGCAGGTTGTCGGACACTGCCACACCAGCCACAAGCACCGCATAGATTGCAACGCATACCATCATAAAAAATCCCTGAAATGCAAGGGCACAAAGCCCCTTAAAATAATTAGTTCCTATCGTTCCCCATTCCCGGTTGGTTACGGTTGCACAGGGAACAGGTGCTACTGATACATAAAGGTATATTTCAATCATTCGCCCATAAAGAATGACGGTGATAAGGACTGACATGATTTTCATACATAAACTGACGATCATGGTCTCCATCCCCAGTCCTAACAGCTCGCCTATGCTCTTCTCCGAGAACTGCTCATTGAACATCGTCTGCAACGTGCTTGAAACATCAATACTGGTTTCCCCGCTGATTGCTGCCGCTGCTGAATTGACTATGTGGCTTCCCACATCAAAGACAGCCATGACAATGTCAAAAGTCTTGCTTAACAGCATGACTGCAATACACGCTTTCATAAAAAAGCGGATAAAAATTGCCGTATTGAAGTCATGCAGATTATTCTTGTCAATAACCATGGAAATAAGCTCGTAGACGAGTACAAAACTGATGATCATTCCCGCTATGGGAATCATCACGTTATCGGACAGGGTTTTTATCATGTCAAAAATACCGGAGTTCCAAGTGCTGGGAGTTTTGCTGACCTCCCCTGCAATCGTGCCTACCTTGTCATTAACATCGGTAAACATGGTTTCAAAGTTGGTCAGAACCCACCCCTGCAACAGTTCCTTTATGAATTCAGTAATCTTATCAATGATCCCACCCATGAATTATGAAAACAGAGTGGTAAGCTGTGGAATTACCGTCTGTGCCACAATGATGATGCCACCGCCACTCATAAGCTGTTTTATCCCCAATTAGGTGTAAAACTCTGCTCGATGGCGGGCGGCG
>ENA-OURS01002277-OURS01002277.1-human-gut-metagenome-genome-assembly--contig:-NODE-2277-length-13914-cov-3.127931_pt1 | contig 13914 bp, 14 predicted proteins | sample MGYA00242109_ERZ509010 | MGnify/ENA primary metagenome ERZ509010 (study PRJEB26280, sample SAMEA2338774) | human gut metagenome | biome: human gut; feature: human-associated habitat; material: faeces... | reverse complement strand
CGGCGCGGGCAAAACGGTTCTCGGAAATTTTGCCGATGCTGCCATCTTTCATATTGTTGCCGAATAGGGCGGCCAACACCGCGCCGATTTGGCTCTTGCCCTCACCACCGTTACCCTTAATCACCATCATCCGCTGGCCTTTGTTGCTGGGAATCAGACAGTATCCGATGAACTCCTGCAAGGTGGGGATGTCCTCCGGGTAAAGCAGTCCCTCCAGAAAAGCCAGCCAGCGGGTCGGCGTGGGTGCATCGGGATTGTAAGCTACCGGCAGGCGACAGCGCACGATCTCCGGCTTGCCATCCGTAAAGGTGCCATTCAGAAACAGTGTGCCGTTTGCCAGATGGATGCGGTCAGTCTCCGGTGGGAAATCCTCTACCAGCGCCGCCAGCTTCATCAGCTCCACAATGTTGCTGATTTTGCGGGGAATGTTGCTGACCGCACAGCATTTCAGCTCCTCAAAAATCTCTCCCCGCAGGGGCAGCTCATCGGTCACACGGCCTTCGGGCGTGAAAAAAGCCCCGTTTGTGAAGATGATCTTGTGTGTCTGCAAGAACTCTTCACAAAATAGGGCTTCGTTGATACTTTTTCCGTCGAACCAGACGGGCATCCTGTCAGGCTGCTTGTTTTTCTTCATGGGTGACTTCCTCCTTTTCCAATCTCTTTAACCGTCTCTCCAAACCGACAATCAGGCTATCATTGTTCAGCATTTCTACAATTTTTATCCGCTGTTCCAGTTCGGCAGCAATCAGCAAGTCCGCCAGATACTCCACATAGTCCAGCATCTGACAGGCTTCCACAAACCGGTCATCCAGAACATCTTCCGGTGTCTTGGGTGCGTACTGCACCTTCCAGCTTTCCAGAAGATGCAGATAATCACACAATACTCGCAGGCAGCGCACTTCCTTCTGCCGATATGCTTTCAGCAGAGGACGCTCCGGTTTGGGTAGAGCGATTGCCGCCGGTGGCTTGTCCGGGCCAATCCCAAAATCCTGTGCCAGCTTCTGCGCTGCCTCGTGGCTGCTCAGGTCAAACAGTCTCGCCACAAGGTCGATCACATCACCGGTGGCCCCGCAGCCGAAGCAGTAAAAATACCGTTCGTTCAGCTTCATGCTGGGGTGCCGGTCCTCATGGAACGGGCAGCTACACATCCCGTTTCGGCTGACTGGCAGTCCATAGTGTTCAGCGGCTTGTCTCACGGTAACTGCTGCCTTTACAGTCGTAAAAATATCCATCTCATGTTCCTCCTTCATCTTTGTACAGGTTTCTCCTGTCACCTCAATGTACGGAGAAAAAGGGCATGGCTCAAAAAATCCGTCAGTCTTGCAAGAAAATAAAATACCGCCTCCAAAACTTGCAGAATTGCAAGATAGAAGGCGGCTGGATTCTCAAATATGGATTGAGATTATTCCTGTTATGGAATATAATAGGAGATAGAATTGTGAACAATGAGGGCTGGTTATGAAATATCTTTCTACGTTTGAAATTGCAGAGAAATGGGGGATTTCTCCCCGACGGGTCGGCATCCTCTGCAACCAAGACCGGATTCCCGGCGCACAAAGAGCAGGAAGCCGCTGGATCATCCCGGAGGATGCAGAAAAACCAACCGATGCCCGCATTAAAAGCGGGAAATACAGAAAAGAAACGAGGTGATCTGCCTATGGAACAGGAATATCTCCCTGGTGATACTCCACAGCAAAGATTACAAGATTTGATGAAGGAGTATAAAATTACGCAGGCAGAGCTTGCTTCTAAAATTGGCGTTGCAGAAAGTTCCATCAGCCGTTTCCTAAATGGAACAAAGAACAAACTGACTATTGAGCAGATCATCAGTATTGCCCGAATTTTTAATGTATCCTCGGATTTTTTGCTTTGTCTGACCAATGTGCCGGATAAGAAAAATTATGACATCTCTGAGCTTGGTCTTTCTACCGAAGCAGCACGCAATCTCTATACGGGGCGAGTAAACCCGGAAGTGGTGAGCCGCCTGCTGGAAAACCGCCGCTTTGCCCAGCTGACCAGTATGATTGCCCTGTATTTTGATGAAACGATGGCTTCCGGCTTTGCGACGCAGAACCAAATCCTGCAATCGTTAAGTTCCATGCTGTTGATGACAGGCAAAGAACAGCCAGACATTCGGAAAGCGTCACAGCAAGCGGCACAGGCAGTCTCTCTGAACAAGGTACCGGTTTTTCAAGCTGATCTGACTAACATTCAAAATCAATTTATGGCAGTTCTGCGGGAGATCAAAAAGGAAATGACGTCCGGGGAGGGAATTTCCCAGAACATGACAAAAGAGCTTACCGAGCAGATGTTCTTAGAACTGACCAAAGGGCAGGATCTTCATCATCCATCAGTTTCCCCAGAGCAGCTTGCCGCTATGGTCGTGCAGCCCATATCCCAGATGGGACTGGCAGAAGATGAATCACTGGCGGAATTACAGCAGGCGCTGCTTCACATGATGGAAAGTATGCAGCCTAAGCAAAGCGATGAGAACGATGACTAATGAGCGGCTTTGTACTCTGGCACAGCGAGGGGATACACGGGCGCAGGAGCAACTGGTGCAGAACAATCTGGGATATATTCGAAAAACTGCAAATGAACTGTATACCAGCGTTGGCCTTGGGAACAGTGAACTGGGCATCGACCACGATGACCTGGTCCAGGAGGGGAGTATCGGCTTGCTTCGGGCAATCTCCCTGTATGACCCGGGTAAAAAAATAAAGTTTCTGACCTATGCGGGGCCTGCCATCCGTAACGCCATGATGGATTTGATCTCGGCTGCTTTTGCGACCTTTGAACAGCGGATGCAGTCTGACAAAGATGGTATCCCCATGGAGAGAATCAATCTGGATGATTTGCTTCCTGGCGAGGATTCCATGCAGCGTTCCGACTTGATTGCTGACCCCTATGCGTTAAATCCGGAAAAGATTATGGAGGAAGCGGAAAACCGGAAAGAGCTGTACGAAGGACTGCGGCGCATATCAGAACGGGAGCAAGTTTATCTGCTGTACCGTTTTGGCTTTGAGGATGACATGGAGCATCCTCTTGTAGGAACAGCTCTGCATTTCCATCTTAGTGAGAGCCGTGCAAGGTCAACTGAAGCATTGGCGCTGGACAATCTCTGGCTGGAACTGCCGTGGTGGTATTAGTGCGTTGTCGCTGTGGCGAGACGAGGGATGATATACCTTTGCTTCCTTTTTCGGTCAGTTGGATTTTGCCCGCTGTGCAAATCCTGATTTCGTCCTTGTCCGTACAAAATCCGCCTGTCCTACTGCCGCCGAAAAGTGACTGTCACCCGCTATCTGCCCGCACAGCAGATGGCGAAGCCAGCCCCTTTCCAGCGTCAGCCGGAAGCAAAGGTATAACACACTAGACTTTCCTACGGAAAATCGTGTGCCAACAGGGATGCTGCTCGCCCCTATTGGAAACCCAGAGCCAAGGGGATATTCCCCTTTGGATACCCTTTTTTTCGTAGCCTGTGTATATACAAGCCTGCTCCAGTTTGTATATGTCACAATCTCCGAAAATAAAAAATCCCACAGATTTCATCCTATACGGCATGAAACCTGTGGGATTTTTTTGAAAACCACGTTGTATTTTTCAACTCATATCTTATTCTCACCGCATACAAAAAGCACCAGAGTTGAGCTGAAACTATTGCGTTACAGTTTCCATAAAGTCATCAAAAGTAATGTAGACGACTCCCAACTTTTCACAAATATTGGGCAACTGAGCAGAATGAGGCTTGTACTCCTCGGTAGTAACAACCATCGCTTGAAGTTGCTTGGCCTTTGCAGCAATATATATATCAGCAGATGGCCTATTAGCAAGAATGTTTTTGGTGTGAATACTTTCTCTCATTTTACGATCTTTGAATAGCTCTCTAATTAACAAAGTTTCGGCACTATCTGGATTTTTGAACATGTGCTTTCGCTCGCTTATCCATTTGAAGGCTTCATTATCTTTGGAGAACTGACCGGAAAGTTCATTAAAGCATTCGTCAACCGATATATACTTTCCTTCTTCAATACCTGCTTCCAGTTTGTCCCAAATATCCTCAAAAACCCTTCCTTTTTTAGGGAAATGGAACAACAGCTTGCGAATGATATTTGTGTCCAAAATATAGATCATTGCCCCACCCCCCTAAAGAAAGCCGCTTCCAATCGGGGTAAATGATCCACTTTGCTGTGTAACATTTCACTTGCACGAACACTATCAATTCGACCAGAAAAATATTGCTTAAACACATCGCCTGTATAACGTTGCCCTAAATATGAAAGCTTGGTAGAATAATAATTCCCACCGCTCTTGTTCTTGCCACCAGCTTGTTTCTGATTACGAATAGCTTCTCCATAGAAAATCTCACGTAACGCATCATAATCAGCAGGAGTGATTTTCCCCATCTTAAGCAGCGTATACATGATAGCCTCTCGGCTGACAGAATACAGCTTTGCCAGATCTTCAATAAATTCCTCTGACAGTGGTCGCTTTTTAAGTTCTAAAATGAAGTCATCTTGAGGAATCAAAAATGCGTTAGCAAACACATCACAAGAACGCTCAGACTGTTGTTGAGATGAATTCAAAGCCACATAGAAATCATCTCTAATAATTTCTGCTCCGCTAGTATCTGAAATCAGGTGGTATAGCTCATGAAAAAGTGTAAAGATCTGTCGTGCGAAAGACATTGAATTATTAACCATGATAACAGGATGCGTAGCATCATTGATACAAAGCCCAGAAACGCTATTGTCCTTAAAGGATTCCTTAAACACATAAATACCCAAGTCGTAAAACCGTTCACGATAGATTTCAAACACAATCTTCGTACTTTTTCGTGCTTTTTGGGCGCTTAAAGGAAAACTGAGCAACCGCCGAAAATAATTGCACAATTCCGTCATGTCTGTTGGGAAATCGCTCCGGTGAGAAAGAACACAGTCTTTTCTTGGATACAATTCTTTCACACTCATTTGATAAACTTTAGCCTGTTCAAACTGCACAATAATATTTTTGCTAAAACGGCTAATTACATCATTCGGCAACGTTCGCAAATCGCCCTTTATGGGAGGGATTTCCGGAGGTTCTGGAAAGAAGAAAATAGCGCTTGGCTTACGAAAGACTTCGCTGATCTTTTTCAATTTTGCGTAAGTAGGAAACTCTAGACCGGATTCCCAATTAGAATAGCGTTGCAAATCAACACCAATAGCAGTAGCCGCTTCTTCCGGCTTCATATTGTAGTACTCTCTAGCCCAACGGATGATATCACCATTAACTCCAAGTAGGACCTCGGCCATCAAAAACCACCTCCTTTATGTTTTTATAATTTTAACTTTCAGAATCAACTAGTTTCTGATACATTTTCATCAATTCAGCTACACAAGAACTTTCTGTCATATCCTTAATGGAAAAACCATAAGCCTGCATAACTGCTCTGTCATTATTCTGATGGGCTTTCAGCAGTTCAGGGAACAGATACATCTTTTCTCCATACATATCTGCAAAGCTACAATCAGGGTACTGTGCACGTGCATCAAGGATGGCCTGCGCAGTTTGTTCGATTTTAGCTTTCTGCGCATCTGTTGGGTTTGGCCACGGAAAAGTGTTATATACAATTTCTTTTGAATATCTATATCTCATTTCCAAACGACCACAAACCGCGCGCATCCACGCCATGTGGATATTTGAGGTCAATATACCAAAGTGATACAAGGTTGCATCAGGGACAATTTGTACCGCATCCGATGAAATTATATCTGCCGTTACAAAGCCTATTGGCACATATCTCCGTCTTTCTGAAGATACACGAGGAATAATCAGAAAATTAACATCGTCTGGCTGTGTGATTTGTGCAAATAATTGAGGTACTTTTGCATAACCATTCGTTGTTTTCGCTTTTGAAGAAAGTCGGAATTGTCGTACAGCTTCTACCTTTTCAGAAAGGATTTTGCTGTTCATAATATCCTTTGGCGAAGCGTGTTTAAGCCACAGGCACCACCGTTTTTTCCCTTTGATAAACTCATCTGCTCCAATATAAGGATGAATCCATTTTTGAAGTTCTGGCTCTTTTTCCATAATATCATGATATTCATCCTCTTTAATGACGAAAAAGCCACCATCTCGTGGTTGATTTCCAAAATTCATTTTGGGCATTCCGCAAAGAGATTCTTTTTCTGCTACAACGAAAATATCCTCTCCTTCTACCAAGTATGGGCTAATATTGGAAACGATTTTCCCATTTGATCCATCAGTAAAAAGCCATTTTTCATCCCGATTAAACCCAGCAAATCCTACAATCACACAATGAACTGCTGCTTGCGATGAAGATTCACTATCCCATTTGAATGTCTGATATGCAAAATTGATGTGAACATGATAATCATGAAACAATACATTCCACAGGATCGGAACCTGGGAACCTTGGCAAATCGAGTTGGTTGAAACAAAACAGACTTGTATTTTGGTGTTTTGAATGTATTGAGAGGCTAATTTATACCAGCATGTCACATAATCTAAATCCTGAACATCCTTGATGTTTCCAAAAATAGTTTGAACCTCTTTTTTTTGATCACTACCTTGGTTCATGAGCCGTGCCCCTACAAATGGAGGGTTACCCATGATAAAAGATAACTTGTATTTCGGAGCAACATTTTCCCAATCGATCTCCAGCGCATTGCCCTCTGTTATGTTCGTGTAAGATTTTAAGGGCAGGAAATCAAGGGACATATGTACAATGTCCTCAGTTTCTTTCATCATCTGGCTTTCAGCAATCCACAGAGCAGTTTTTGCAACAGTAACGGCAAAATCATTGATTTCAATTCCGTAGAACTGACCGATAGAAACCTGAATGGGGTTCCAATCTGCATCACCAAAAGAAATCTGTCCATGAGACAAAATCCGTAGAACTTCATTTTCCAAACGGCGCAGGCTGATATAGGTTTCTGTTAAAAAGTTTCCACTTCCACAAGCAGGGTCCAAGAAAGTCAGGGTAGCCAGCTTTTTTTGAAACTCTTTTAATTTTCGTTCACGAGTTTTTTCTACGGCGATCCCACAAATTTCTTCAAACTCTTTTTTCAAGTCATCAAGGAACAGCGGATCTATCACCTTGTGGATATTCTCAATAGAGGTATAGTGCATACCTCCGCTACGACGAGTTTCTGGATTCAGCGTGCTTTCAAAAACTGCACCAAAGATCGTCGGACTGATTTCTGACCAGTTAAAATCAGAACTTGCCTTATTAAGAAGCAAACTCCGAATTTCATCCGTAAACGGCGGTATCTCAATATCTTCATTTGCAAACAAGCCGCCATTCACATAAGGGAACGCAGCCAAATTGGGGTTATCATCTTTTAAGTAGGGGTCTCGGTCCTCCGGAGCAGTATCCAGCACCTGAAATAGTTCGATTAGTGCTTTGCGCAGATGACGTGTGTCATACTCTGCCAAATAATCGTGAAACATTCCGTGATGACCGAAGATACCGGCATCTTCTGCATAAAGGCAGAATACAAGACGGACGCAAAGGATATTCAGACTTTTCAAAGCACGTTCACTATCAGGCTCTGCATACTGTTTGTGAAAAGCATCGTAAAGCAATCCAACCATTTCGCCAGCAGCAATCGAAACTTCCATTTCCCGCTTCAAATGCTCATTTTCGCTATCTACCAAAAAGGACAGCCGGTAATATTCTGTCGGAAGATTTTCTAACAGAATTTCTTCCGGTTCACCACTTGGACGCTCCATATCATAGACAAAAAATTTTTCAAAATTGCAGGTCACTACCCAGCGTGGATGTTGCGACAAAGGTAATTCGGTAATATAACGTTTTGCCTGCTGAAAAGGTGTCAGCAATGTACCATCTGATTGCTTAATAGGCTTTTTCAGGTCTTTGCCTAACCCCTTTTGTTCAATTAGTACCTTCGTGGATGAAATTGTCCCATCTATGAAACTAGTGTGGTCAAGATGCACCTGCTCCTCAAATGTGATAAATTGTTCTGGATGTTCCACACCATAGACATCACGAAGCAGAGAGAGCCAGAAAGGTTGACTTTCTCCTTTTTCGTAACCTTTATTTTTCCAATATGCAGCAAATTGTTTTGCCGCTTCTTTCTGTTGTGTATCGTTCATTTTATACCTCCGCCCAGCATTTCCAAGAATCAGATCATCCCAAAATACTTTAGTGCCTCTGTAATTGCCGCTTCCTTTTCTGGCGGACATTTCGGCTGTTTGGGATTTTCAGACTTTGGCTTGTTATAGTTCTCCCGCTCAATAATGCCATATTTCTGCTTAACCTGGGCAATATAAAGGTGGCTGACTTTCAGACCGGTATGCTCCAGCACATACGCTTCGATTTCCTCATAGGTGGCTTTGCTCTCCGCAGCAGTCAAATCCAGCTCGTTCAGATTCAACTCTACCTCAATATGCTGCTTGGTGTTGAGTTTGGACAAAAGTACAACCGTCTCCACATGCGCGCACCTTGGAAACAGATCAAAGCAGTGCGCCTTCTTTGCCTCGTACCCCTTCTCCCGGAGTCTTGCCACATCGCGTGCCAGCGTTGCCGGGTCGCACGAAACATAGACAATCCGCGCCGGCGCCATCTGCGCCATTGCCGCAATCACATCCTCGCTCACGCCTTTTCTCGGCGGGTCGATGACGATCACGTCGGGCTTTATGCCATCGCGCGCAAATTTTGCGGCAGCTTCGCCCGCATCCGCGCAGAAAAATTCCGCATTTGAAATGCCGTTGCGCGCGGCGTTTTCCTTCGCGTCGCGGATTGCCGCGTCCACGATTTCCACACCGTAGACCTTTTTCACATGCCGCGCCAGACACAGCGTGATTGTGCCGCTGCCGCAATATAAATCCAGCGCCGTTTCCTCACCGCACAGACCGGCAAACTCAATGGCTGTTTCATACAGCCGCTCCGCCTGGTCGTGGTTCACCTGATAGAATGCCGCAGGCGAAAGCCGAAATGTCAGCCCCAACAGTGTATCTTCCAGCGCGCCATCTCCAATAAGTGCTTCAAAGCGGTCTCCGAGAATGACGTTGCTCTTTTTCGTGTTGTAATTGATGACAATCCCGCTGACCTCCGGCACTTGCTCGCGGATTGTCCGGACAAGCGCCTCTTTTTTTGCAAGCGTCTTTCCGTTGACGATCAGGCAAAGCAGAACCTTCGGGTCCTTGCTTGCCGCGCGCAGATAGATATGCCGGACCACGCCTGTGTGCGTCCGCTCGTCATACGCCGCAATATTTTCTTTTTCCATCCAGCGAAGCACCGCTTCGCGCGCCCGATTGGCGCTTTCCGGCTGAATTTTGCAGTCTGTGATGGCAATGACTGCATGGCTGCCTGCCCGATAAAAGCCCGCAACCGGCTTGCCGTTTTGCGCCTGCACCGGAAACTGCACCTTGTTGCGGTAGCCGTACACGCTCCGGCTGCCGGTGATCTGCAGGTCCGGAAATTCTACGCCGCCGATGCGAGACAGTGCATCCTGCACGCGGCTTTTTTTCTGCTCCAGCTCGCAAGCATAGTCCATGTGCCAGAACACGCAGCCGCCGCAGCGCCCAAAATACGGGCACTCCGGCTCCACGCGATGCGGCGATGCCTCCATCACACGCACGAGGCTTCCATACGCGCAGGTTCTTCCGACGTGGTCAATTTTGATCTCGCATGTTTCCCCCGGAATCACGCCCGGCACAAACACGACCTGTCCGTCAATACGCGCCACACCCGCGCCCTCGGCAGTCAAGCCGGTAATTTCCGCACGGTAGGTTTTGTTTTTCTCCATTGCTTTCTCTCCGTGTTTCACGTGAAACATTTCACGCATCCAATCGTTCGCCGGTTCGTGCGTCGAAGCGGTAGACATTCTCATGCTGCGTCTCACCGTCTGCGTCCGCGTACCGTTCCGTAACCGTGTACGTCACCGTCAGAATCCCGTCGTCCAGACTGGCGGTATAATCTCCGTCCAGGAACGCCATCGTGTGCCGCTCCTGCGCAGCCTCATAGACCGTCGTTCCCATGTAATCCTGCAAATTCATCTGCAAGGTCAAAAAGACATCATTGATTTTCTGTTCCACATCTTCCGAGCCGAGTCTGAAACAAGGAAGCACCAGCGACATGCTGACAATCTCCTCCTGATCCATCTGCACCTCATACGGCTCGTCCGTAAAGGTTTCGGGAACAGGCAAATCCGAAGCATTTTCCTCTGAAGGCTCGCCGTCTACACCCGGCTTCTGCCCCTCTACGACGCTCGGCAGCGTCACAATATCCTGCGTATCCGCCTGCGCAGCAGATTCCTGCGTCTGCGAATGATCAACCAGGCTGGCGGGCATCTCCTGCGTCGAAGCGCCATTTGCCGAGCAGGACGTCAAAAACAGCAAAGCGGCGCAAATTGCCGCGATCTCTCGTTTCATTCATAACACCTCACCAAAAGTTTACCACAGAACCCGACTTGTGTAAAGCCATCGCATCCGCTATACTAGGGTGTATTCTTCCAACTGCCAACGCACCCGGACAGCGGTCCTTTTTGCGCTGAACCGCGCCGTTTTTCCTTGAAATACGACAGTATTCCTGCGGAAAAACGTCTTGCTCAGCACGAAAATTCCTCGCCGCCGGTCACATTTCCAGTTTTCAGATACACCCTACAATATGCCGCAGCTTCCCAAATGGTTCCCTTGCTTTTTCCGCCCGTTTCCGCTATGATGAAGAAAGTCAAAAATGTCTGGAAGTGTTTTTATCATGCTGCGAAAAGTTTTCTGTATCCTGCTTGCCGTCTGCCTGAGCGTTCCTCTGGCTTGCCCTGCGCTTGCCGCCGATACGCCGGACGTGGTGGAAATGCCTGCCGTCGTCACGCCGCTGCAAAAAGAACCGGCGGCAGAAGAGCCTGCGCCGGAAGAACCTGCCGAAGAAGCCGGTGCATCGGAAGAAGGCGCGCCGTCCGGTCTTGCCGCGCTGTTTGACGACTTCCGCGCAGAATACAATCTGACGGAGCAGAATTTTGCCGTCAGCTACTATGACACTGTCACGCAGGAAAGCTACGACTGGAACGAGACGCACATGATGGTCGCAGCAAGCACCTTCAAGCTCCCGCTGAACCTCTATTATTATGAGATGGAAAACGCAGGCGAGATCGCGTCCGACGCGCTCATGACCCAGGGCGGCGCGACGCTGGACCTGTGCCACTATTTGAGCATCGTCGAGTCGAACAACGAAATTTCCCACGCGCTTTTGTACCGCATCGGCACGTTCGTAGACTATAAAGAGGCAATGCGCAAATACTTCACCATGACGGACGATGAAATCGACCCAAAATACTATCAGGACAACTACTACTGCACGCGCATGATGATGGACACGCTGAAATACCTCTATGCGCGCCAGGATGAATTTCCCGAGCTGATCGACTACATGAAGCAGTCGAACCCGCAGAACGGCTATTTCAAGGCGAAGGTCACCGAGATGGAGGTCGCGCACAAATACGGCAGCTTCGAGGGTGCGGAAAACGACGTCGGCATTTTCTATGCCGAGCATCCGTTCCTGCTCGCCGTGTATACGCAGAACGTCGGCGAGAGCGTTGTGCAGGACGCAGCGCGGCTTGCCGCCGACTATAATGCGCAGCAGACGGAACTTTACAAACAGCAGGCGCTGCAGGCGCAGCTGGACGCCTTCGAAGCAGAAAAGCAGGCGCGTCTGCAAGACGCCGAAGCACGCGCGGAGCAAGCCCGGCTTACCCTTGCCGCCGCGCAGGAGGCAGAAAAAGCTGCACCAACCGGTGACGTTCTGTTTCTCGAAGCTGAGCCGGACACCGAACCGGCGCAAACGCCAGCGCAGCCGCAGGAGGCAGAATCGTCCGCGTCCGCATTCCAGTTTAACCCGGACAATTTTGAGTGGTGGATGCTTGCCGTGGCTGCGGCGGTGCTGCTGCTTGGAAGCGGCGGCGTGCTGCTCGTCTGGAAAACCGGCAAAATGAAGGAGCTCTCGCGCGACGCGGAGCAGGACGATGAAGACTCGGACGATTCCGACGCAGAGGCAGAAACCCCAAAAGAAGATACGCAGCTTCTGCACTGACCAAAAAACCTTCCCGTTTCCGGGAAGGTTTCTCTTGCATTTTGTAGTATGATTTGTTATACTAAGTATGAAAAGTTATACTCCAAAGGAGGCAGTTTTATGGCGATACAATTTCCGAAGGGAAAATACATCAGCATGGTCAAGGTCGGCGAGAAGGGGCAGATTGTAATTCCCAAGGGCGCGCGCGACCTGTTTTCGATTCAGCCGGGAGACAATCTGCTGCTGCTTGCCGACGAAGAAAAGGGCATTGCGCTCGTTCCGTCGGAATCGCTCGATACGCCCGCGGCGCTGTTTGCATTGGGAAAGGAAGTGAGCCGCAATGGCGGAAATTCTGACGGTCCGGAATCTGTGTAAGAATTATCCCGCGTTCGAGCTGCACGACGTGAGCTTCTCCATCCGCGCGTCAAGCATCATGGGGCTGATCGGACGAAACGGCGCGGGCAAGACGACGACGATCAAATCGATTCTGCGCCTCGTCCGCCCGGACGGCGGAAGCGTCGAATTTCTGGGGCAGCCGGTCGATGACGACGCGGCAGCCTTGCGCCGGGAGGCTGGCTACGTGTCGGGAGATCTTTGTTATTACCCGAGAAAGCGGCTCTCGCAGCTGACCGCCGTCACCCGAAGCTTCTACTCTGCCTGGGACAGCGCCCGATACGAAGCGCTGCTGCGCCGGTTTTCGCTGGATGACAGCAAGCGCGTGTGCGAGCTGTCCGCCGGCATGAAGGTCAAGTACCAGCTTGCCTGCGCCCTGTCGCACGGGGCAAAGCTTCTGATTCTCGACGAGCCGACATCGGGTCTGGACCCCGTGTCGAGAGACGATCTTCTGGATCTTCTGCGCTCGCTGTGCGAACAAGACGGTGTGTCGATTCTGTTTTCCACGCACATTACGAGCGATCTGGACGCCTGCGCCGACGATGTGACGTATCTGCAAAACGGAACCGTTGCCCAGAGCGTATCGCTTGCCGGATTCACCGCACCGTGGAAAAAGCTCACAGGTCCTGAAACAGCGCTTGCCCCGGCGCTTCGAGGCGCTCTGCGCGGACTTCGGGTGCACCGGGGCGAATTTGAAGCGCTCTATCCCAGCGATCTGCCCTGCCCCGCGGGCTGCCGCGAAGAGCTGGCGGATCTGCAGACCGTCATGGTTTATCTGGAACGGGAGGTGGAGACGGTATGATGCTTCTTAAAAAAGAGTGGAAGCTCGTGATGATGCCGGTGCCGCTGCTGTTTTTGCTTCTGAGCGCGCTGGTGCTGGTTCCGAACTATCCGTACTATGTCACGTTTTTCTATACCACGCTCGGCATTTTTCTGATGATGCAGTTCGCGCGCGAAAACCGGGACCTTTACTATATGGCGCTGCTGCCGGTGACAAAGCGTGAGATGGTCCGGGCGCGGTTCCTGCTCGTTTTGAGCGTGGAGGCGCTGCAGGTACTGGTATGCGTTCCGTTCATGCTCCTGCGCGCCAGCTACGGCTCTGTCAAAAATGCCGTCGGTATCGAGGCGAACGCCGCGTTTCTGGGTTTATCTCTGGTGCTGCTGGGTCTTTTTAACCGCATCTTCTTCCCGATGCACTACAAAAACGCCTACGATCTGGGAAAGCCGTTCCTGCTTTCGAGCATCGCACTGGCTCTGGGTGTTCTCGTCCTGGAGACGCTTCAGCACATCCTTCCCTACCTGAACGACGTCTGCGACAGCTATGCAGCTGCCGATCAGCTGCGCCAGATTCCGGTGCTGCTCGGAGGACTTCTGGTGTTCTCTCTTCTGACCGCGCGCAGCTTCACCCTAAGCGTCCGCCGCTTTGAAGCCGCCGATTTATAGGACCTGTACAAAAAGGACCTTCCCTTGCGGGAAGGTCCTTTCATTAT
>ENA-OURS01002271-OURS01002271.1-human-gut-metagenome-genome-assembly--contig:-NODE-2271-length-13926-cov-3.753947_pt1 | contig 13926 bp, 12 predicted proteins | sample MGYA00242109_ERZ509010 | MGnify/ENA primary metagenome ERZ509010 (study PRJEB26280, sample SAMEA2338774) | human gut metagenome | biome: human gut; feature: human-associated habitat; material: faeces... | reverse complement strand
GCCGTCAGCGCGGCGCTCCTGATCTACGTGCGGGCTCCATGGCTGGAGCCGTGGCTCTGCCTGAGCGCGGGCATTTTTTACAACGCGGCCTGCTGGCTGTTCACAGCGGCGGCGTACTACCCATCCACCCGCGCTGTACGCACGATGGTGGAGGACGACCATTTCGCGCAGACGTGGTATGTGTTCTGGGTACTGCCCCTGATATTTATCCTGCTCAATATCGTTATGACCCCACGCTATCAGGCAACGCTCCAGACCGGGCGTGTCTTACAGGTCTACATCGTGTTCAGCATCGCGCTGCTGATGCTGCTGCTTTGCTTCTATGCGATCTTCCTGCTGATGGCTGTCAGCCTGAACCGCAACGCAAGGCTCCGGCAGGAAAACCAGCTTCTGATCATGCAGCGGCAGCGGTACGAAAGCCTGAAAGCCGCCATCGAGGAGGCGCGGCAGGCGCGGCACGATCTGCGTCACCAGCTCAATCAGATCTCCATGCTGGTCGAAGAAGGCGACATGGAGGGCCTGCGTGAATTTCTGGCGCGGAGCGTATCACGGATCCCAAGTCTGGAGACGCGCTTTTGCGAAAACAGCGCGGCGGACAGCGTGGTCGGCTACTACTGCGGGCTGTGCGGGCGCGAGGAGATCCCCATCCATGTGCGGCTGGATCTGCCGGAAACACTGCCCGTGGATGAGATGGACCTGTGCCTGGTGCTTTCAAACCTGCTGGAAAACGCGCTGGAGGCCAGCCTGCGCACCGCGGCCGTCCGGCGGCAGATCACGGTGACTGCCTATCTTCACGCCTCGCGTCTGCTGCTCATCGAGGTCGAAAACCCATTCGACGGTACGGTGAAGGAAAAAGACGGCGTCTTTCGCTCCTCCAAGCGGAAGGGGGACGGCGTGGGCCTTCAATCCGTCCGCCACATCGCGGAGCGCTCCGGCGGGGCAAGCGCGTTTACCTATCAGGACGGTGTACTCCGCGCAAGGGTCATGCTCCGGGGATAAAGGCGGTGAGCGGAGCGGGCTTGAATGTAAAAGTGAAGTTCCTTATGTAATATACTCTGGAAAGAGAACTGCCGTAGATGCCCATCAAAATGCGTTTTTTAGACGTAAAATAGGTGAGAGAAGGGGGGATTGCAGTATTTTTGTGCGGTAATCGCCAATTTTTGGCACAGCAGAGCAGACCGGATAAAAGTTCCCGTTGTCAAAGTGAGCTTCACCCCGCCATTACAACCTATGGCGGCCACAGTCTGCCTAAGTAATGGGGCAGCTAAATAAAATCGGAAGAGGACTCCGCCCGCGATCAACTGTGACCTTACGGTTTCTGCAAGCGAAGCTTAAGCATTACATCATCTGCTGGGATCGGTTGAATTTCTGTTATTCGGAAGAGTTCACGAAACTCATCGGATGCTGCCGGTTCAATTGGCGCCGTATTCAATCATGACACACGAAACGGAGCAACATTAATGACAAGGTGAACAGCAGGGGTAGGTACAAAAAAAGAGTTAAAATGACAAGTTCACCTTGTCAAAATAACGCCAAGATTATCCTATCATGACACAATCAAATTGACAAAGAGAAGTTCACCTCTAAGCCGTAAAAAATGGTCAAAAAGGGGAAGCTCACTTTGTCAAAATAACCAAAATAACCCCGGCGGGGCGTCGGGGGGAGGCGGAACGAATTGAACAAAAACAAAGTTTTGTTCAATTAAGGGAAGAGCAAGCCCGGGGAGGGAGGTTATTTTGACAAAATGACGTCCGCTTTCTTTTCTTCCCGCTTCACGCGCCAGACGGCAAGTGTGTGCACGAGCAAAACGTTGACGAGCACCAAGCGCACATAACTACACAGAATGTTGATGAAGAAATCTGGGGAGAAATGGCTGTAGCTGTGCAGGTTGTCTCTCCACAGCGGCATGACGCCGTAGCGCATCAAAAGCGGCAGCACAACGAGCGCGGCAAGCCACCCGACGATAAGCCATGTGACCTCTTTTTTCGTTGCGGGCAGCCTGAGCGTCCGGTAATCGATGATTGGGAGCCCTTTTTGCTGGATTAAAATTCAAAATAGTAATTACTTAATACGATAATTCCATTTTGATGCTTTCACATCGCCACAAGGATTGAAATGAGCGTCACATCCAACAAGAGCGTAATAAGTTCTCCCATCCTCTTCCGTATAATATGCCATATCATCGCCAGTCTGCCAGCCCCAGAAGAATGCAATCACAAGTTTTCCAAACGGTTCGAAGAAAAGATGCAGGCATTGCTCCAGCCAAAGACTATCTGCATCATGAATCCAGAATACATATCCAAATAGCAAAAACGGCGGTGATCTCGGGATCATCGCCGTTCTATTATTCCGATATTTGTCGAATGCTGGTTGATATTGTTCCGATGAGGATGTATACTTTAGTTGGTGAAATTGCATATGATAATACATATTAGGTTGCATTTAAGCACAATTGGACATTTATAGAACGGTTTTAATTTTTCTAAATCTCATTTCAATTAAGAAAGGATTATCTTATGTTTAAACGACTGAAAATAAGTGATTGGCGGCAGTTTTCAAATGTTGATATATCTTTTCATCCACACCTAACTGTACTGACTGGAGCAAATGGTGCTGGAAAAACCACCATCCTTAATCTGCTATCTCAAAGTACAGGTTGGAACCCACAATTTGTAAGTTCCTATGAAAAAGATAAAGCAGGTATATCAAAGTATTTTAATAGCTTGAAAAATATAGGGAAAAGATTTTTTATCAAAGCATCTAATACTCCGAATGCCGTAGAAAACAAATTAGGAGAATTAGAGTTTTCTGATGGTACCATCGCAGATTTGATTCTTCCGCAAAACGTATCCAGCGGTACGTATAGTATTACTACCAAAGGCGGCAAGAAAGAAAAAGGCGTTTACATAAGTTCACACCGCCCAAGTTTTCCTTACAGAGCAGTTAAAACAATTCCAACTTCAGTTGCTACTCGTGAGCAAATTTTTAAGAAATATGACGATTTTAATAGAAAATTCGTCTTTGATACATATCGCGATTCAGACAAGCTATCCGCTATTGCACTTATCAAAGAAACAATCGCTTCATTAGCAATTTTTGGATATGGAAATCAGTCTGTCGTTGCCAATGAAAATGCGAAAAAGCTTTTTGAAGGCTATGTTGATATTCTTAAAATTGTATTGCCTCCAAAGCTTGGCTTTGAAGGCATCTCAGTTATTGTGCCCGAAGTAATGTTGTGTACAAAAACAGGAAATTTTCCCATTGATGCTGTATCTGGTGGTATTTCGTCCATCATTGATATCACTTGGCAGTTGTATATGTTTGCAGATACTTCTGAATCTTTTGTTGCAATAATTGATGAACCAGAAAATCATCTTCACCCTGAACTCCAAAGGAATTTTTTAGGTAATCTTATCAAGGCATTCCCTAATGTCCAGTTTATCGTAGCTACACATAATCCTTTTATGATTACAGCTGAAAAGGATTCAAATGTTTTTGTTCTTAATTATAGTGATAATAACAAAGTCTTTTCTTGTCAATTGGATTATATTAACCGTGCCGGAACATCCAATGCCATACTTAGAGATGTTCTTGGTATCGACAGCACACTACCGATTTGGGCAGAAAAAACGCTCAATGATATTGTAACAAAGTATAGTCGATCAGCACTTAACAATGCTACTCTCGCAGCTTTAAAGCAAGATTTGACGGAAATCGGACTATCTGACTATATTCCAGTTTCCATTGCCCGTGTTGTAGAGGAGAATAATGCCAATGAGGAAAATTAAAAAGACTCCTAAACCACAGGTTCTTATTGACCACGCAAAAGAATGGACTACTGAGTACTGTGCTTGCCTAAATGCAGGAAATAAGCCATCTGACACAGTTGCTAATCGTTATAATCACCCTGAAATAAAGACCGCTTTGGAAAAAGAAACACACGAAAAATGTGCTTATTGCGAAAGTAAGATCAAACATATTTCTTACGGTGATATTGAACACATATTACCAAAAAATAGGGATGCACGTCCGGATTTATACGTTGAGTGGGCAAATTTGACTTTATCATGTGAACAGTGTAATCGCTCTGGAAAACGAACGTACTACAATCCCAAGCTATCCCTTGTAAATCCGTATACTGATGCCCCAGAGGATTTTTTACACGACATTGGACCTCTTGTCATGCCTATTCCTGGAAATGATAGGGCGATTGTCACAGAGAAGGTTCTAAAACTAAACCGCTCTACTTTAGTTGAAAGACGCACAGAAAGAATAATGATGGTTGAAATACTTCTGCAATCTTGGGCTAAAGAAAAAAACGCAACAATAAAAGACCTTCTGTCTGATCAACTACATGATGAATATGCGGAAGATAAGGAATTTAGCTCCACTGTGAAAAGCTTTCTTAAAGCAAACGGATTTCCTGTAAAAGATGTTTCTTAACATACTTTTCATATGATGAGCGGCCGCTTAACTAAATAATCTAAACACTGATGTCCGAGGAGCCATTTGGCCCTCCGGGCACCGTTTACATTAGTGGCGGCGCTATACCAGTTGCCGCTATACCAGTTGCCGCTATACCACTTGCCGCTGCATCCCGCCTGCTCCAAAACAGTCGCATCGGTCTCAATGTCGCTCGGGCAGAAGTAGCGGGTCAGCATGGCAAGAAGCTGTCCCCCGGTCGCGGTGCCTGTAGGACTGTATTTGCCGTTTCCAATACCGCCCACCATCTTTGCCCCGGCTGCTTTCTCGATTGCCGTATACGCCCAGTGGCTGGCGGGCACATCACTGAATGTAGGGGCTGCAGCAAAGGCGGGTACTGTCATAGTCGCGCTCAATGCTGCCGCGATGACTGCGGACAAGATTCTTTTCTTCTGCATATTCTCTCTTTACCTCCGACACAATGATCGTATATCGGGCAGTGCAGATATGTGATTGTATTCTACTCTGGTTTTCAAACAGTTTCAATATCAGAATGCAAAAGGTCATCCCTCGGCGGGATGACCTTTTGCGTTAAATGGTATCTTCCAAATAAAAGACAAATCCGAACCCATCCCCGATTAGGAACAAGTTCGGATTTTGTCGTTTTGTGTGAGCTGAACACTATGGATCAATCTGAAAAATAAAAACCGAAATGCAAACCAATGACATCCTCGGCGATATACGATGATAACACAAAGAAGAACATAAATACTTTCTTAAAGCGCTATCGTCAATTTTATGGTTCGCCTACCTGCTGGCTGCATAAGACAATTTTGCTCACGAATTATTCCCCGTGAATTTGCTTACCATTAATTGTGTACCCCTACCTTGATAATATCCTCCCTGCGTGGTATACTACCCTATAAGTAGCGACGTATGCGTCACAAGTTCGAGGTGAAAGAAATGATTCAACGCAACTATTATCTGGATCGGCTCATTCGTAATATGTGGAATGGCGAGATCAAAGTCATTACCGGCATCCGCAGATGCGGAAAATCGGTGCTGCTCTTTGAGTTGTTCGATGAATATCTCCGCAATCACGGCACGGATGCCACACAAATCATTAAAATCGAACTGGATCAGCGGCGGTATTATAAATACCGCAATCCTATTACGCTCTGTGAGTACGTGGAGCAGTTGGTGCTTGGACAGCAGGATAAAAAGCTCTATCTGTTCATTGACGAAGTTCAGCTCACCGCTAAAGTCATCGATCAGGAAAACGGCGGGATCGAGGTCACGATCTACGATATGCTCAACGAGCTGAAAGCATATAAAAATCTCGATGTCTATGTGACCGGCAGCAATTCCAAGGGACTGTCCAAGGATATTGCAACGGAGTTTCGTGGCCGTGCCACGCAGATCCATGTATTCCCGCTTTGCTTTGAAGAGTTTTACTCCGCTGTCGGTGGTGATGAACGCAAGGCACTGGACACTTATATGCTGTACGGCGGTATGCCGCGCCTGCTTGCCATGCAGGATGATAAGGATAAAAAGGATTATTTGTCCTCTCTCTACACGGAGCTGTATGTAAAAGATATTGTTGAGCGAAATGGCATCGAGCGTGAGGATATTCTGAATGACATTCTCAATTTCCTTGCCTCTCAGATCAGCTCCCTGACGAATCCAACGAACATCGCAAACGCTATCGCCAGCATGAAAAACGAGAAGGTCAATCCCGCGCTTGTTTCTAACTATGTGCAGGATATTGTTGACTCGTTTCTGATTTCCGTAGCAAAGCGCTATGATGTCAAGGGCAAGACCTATTTTAACTATCCGAATAAGTACTACTATACGGACATCGGTCTTCGCAATGCACGGCTGAATTACCGACAGTATGATCCCGGTCATATCATGGAAAACCTGATCTACAACGAGCTTTTGCGGCGCGGCTACTCGGTCGATGTCGGCGTTGTAACCGATCGAACAAAGGGTGCCAATACGCAAAAGGAGATCGACTTTGTGGTCAATGATGCTGACCGGAAAATCTATATTCAGTCTGCATTCCGGATGGACACGGAGCAAAAGACTGCGTCGGAGCTTGATTCTCTGCTGCTTACCAAGGATTTTTTCAAAAAAATCATCGTTCGTATGGATATCCCGCATAACTTCTACGATGAAAACGGGATTTTCCACTGCAACCTGATCGACCTGCTTCTCGGGCGAGTCGAACTGTTCTAAATGCTCTGTGGAATCTATGCCACTGCGTATGGCGTTCAATAGCTGTGTTTTTGACCATCCACGGCATAGCGCCTGCTCCAGATACCATTTTCGCTCATCTCTTGCCAGCGCTGCCTCCACAATGACCACATTCAATGTCCAGCCGATTTTCATCCATCTGCGGAAGATTTCGGGCGAGAATTTCCGTAAGTTTTCGGTACATGACACTGTAATCGGCAGCTTTTTTAACGTTCATGGCTTCTCCTTTCTGCGCTGCCGCGCATGGGATGTTCTGTTGTTTCATTATATAAGTACTGTTTTTCGTACTTTAACTCGGTTTTCTTCACAAGGACTGAGCGGGAAGTATGAAGCGTACTTCGTGGAAGTGAACTTCATTTCGACATAAAATCTCTATAGTCAATTTAACTATGGAGGTTTTCTGAATGAAACCATACCCGGCGCTGCTCGCAGAGCTTCTCTCCAAGGAACTGTATTCCCTGCGGCAGCAGAAGTCGCTGACGCAGGAAGCCATGGCAGAGCAGCTTCGCATTTCCAGCCGCGCATATAGCGACTTGGAACGTGGGAAGTACGCCGCCTCCGCCCCGACCTTGCTGTTTCTTTTTTCTATGCTGGAGGCGGATGCGCAGCGTGTGCTGATTCAGCAGTTTATGAAACAGGTTCAAGCATTGGAGGGGACAGATGCTGCATGAACGACATAACGGATATTGCCGAAGTATATGACCTGTTATACCGCCTCGGTTTCTCTGCGACAAACACCGCATTCTTTCAGTTATCCTACGCGGTCTATCATAACTTCGGAACTCCTCTCATCGGAAGTGATCGGAAGTGTTTTTTTGTCAAACCACATTTTAACGAGATTTGAGTTCCTTGGGAAGTGGCGTATACCGCTTCCCTTTTTATTTTGCCAATGATAACTTTACACTAACCTTTAAGTCCGCCTTACCCACCCCTCACGGAGTGGGCTTGCGGCGGACATGTTGTCAGGCCAACCGACAGACACAGCGGGAGCTAATGGGCGTCAATATGAAAACGACAGCGCTGCTGAACACGGCACGCTAATCGTTGCGTATATTTAGTCAGCAAAAAGCACGGTCATTGACCGCGCTTTTCTTTGCCCTGTTTAAATGATAACTGCCATTATCGACGTATGATCCCGGCCTTTTGTGGGAATTCCGGGTCCGCTTTCATCAGCGACAACGATCTGCACGCTGCGCCCTCCGGATGGTTTCGCCCTGCTTCCCATGCTTCAACTGTTTTAGGCGATACGCCCATGTACTCTGCAAATGACCGCTGCGTCAGGCCGGTACTGTTGCGAATCCGTTTGATTTCGTCTGCCTGATAGGTTTCAACCGGCACAATGGTAAGAGGTTCGTTTTCAAATTTTTCGAGCATTTCCGGCGGCGTGTTTGCCGCTTTTTTTGATGAGAAATCGTAAATTATTCGGCGGTTCTGATGCGGCAGTCCCCTCTTTTTTAGAGATGAGTTGTTGCGAAAACTGCACGAAAAATGTCACCGTTTTCAAAGAAAATCGATCTCTTTTTTCGCAACATCGACCCTGCTTTTTGAACGAGTTCTTCATAGAACCCAGCCGGTTTTTCGCCGGAATTGACGCTGCTTTCAGCGGAATGAAGCTGTGCGATCTGCGCAGTTCGACCGCTGAGCGACGCATCTGCGGCTGCTTGCACGTGCAATATGCAAGCTGCTGTTGCTGATAAAAATGCTGCGGAATTTCCGTTCAAGCGCGCCAACGATGGCAGCTTTTTTCTGATAATTCCGCCCTCGCAACCGGCATTTTTATCTTTGAAGTCAACAGCTTTTCGCTCTACAAAGACGACTGAAAGTATCCAAATTCTCATCGAAAAAGTTTATTTATCGGCCCTTTTACGAGAGAAAAAAGATGGCGGAATGTGTCCAGCGCGAGTCGCAATGCGTGTCCTGCGTGAGTAAATAAACGCATTCTGCCGTCTCTTTTTTTGAGTACTCCTGACTGGGCTTGATGCAATTCAACTGCGGAGTTCTCCCCCGTCTTGACGCTCCGCAGTCACGAAAAGCGGAGAAAATTTGAGAATGAACGGAGCATTCTCCGACTTTTTTCGCTCAAAAAATGAAGAAGAAACACGCATCCGCTGTCTCATTTGGATGGCGGCAATGACGCTTATCGGCCACGATTTCAAACCGGGTTTCGGGTTAAGTTTCGCCGCATTTCAGACTGAATTCTGCCACATTGCTGCCTGAGTGGGCGGCAATATGATGGCAAATGCGGCTGCGTTTCGTCCCCGAAAAGCGTCCGTTCATGGGGCTGACAGGCAGCAGTCGAGCCGAAAAAAGTCCCGATCAATGCCTCGGATGAACCAAAAGTCCCCACAAAAAAAGAGACGGGCGGCTATCTTCCGCCTCCGTCCAATCGCGTCCTGGCAGCCATTTTTTTATCAAATCCGCGAGCGTTATAAATGCACGGGTAAACAGATATGCACAAAATGGGGTTGACATCCATAAGGATGTATGATAAGCTGTGCTCAGATCAGATTATGATTCAGGAGCCGCACTAGGTATGGTACGACCTATATGGCGCATGGGCTCGCCGCAGTAACCGTTGTGAAATGGAAAAGTGCGCCACGGACCCGGCATGAGTAATCTTCGTGAAAGTGTCGGTAAGTAAAACGTATCTGTCCCAATCCACCCTATGTGATAGCAGCCGGGATGCTGTAAATCTCCCGGAGAGACGTCTCACTCTGCGAAAGAGGCCGACAGAACCCTAACTGCCGTGGAAACGAAAAAGGGCTGCACACATAAGCAAGAAAAAAGTGTTGAGGGGAATCCTTGAACTGCACACACAAGCAGGCAAAAAAAGTGTATTGCCGATTGTTGCGTCTCTGAAAGGGACGAACAGGAGGCGGCCTCGGCTTCAACGCGGATGAGTAGATGAACTCTGCAAAAAAGAAAAATAGATTTTCAACAAATAGACAGACAGGAGACCGGAATGGGACGCAGAAACAAAACATATTCCAAGGATCTGCATCAGCAAGCCTATGACCGGCTGACAGGGATGCTGGCATTCGGCGAGAGCAAAAAAGAGGCAATGGCCAACGGCACGGCGAAGAATAAAATATTTTCTCACGCCACCTATAAAAACTACTGGAAGCACATCAAATATTTTTTGGGATACATCAAGGAGAAGCATCCTGAGTGCACCACCTTGAAGAATGCAAAGAAGTATGTCAACGAGTGGCTGCGGACCAGAGTGGATCAGGGCCTCTCCGCATGGACGGTGCAGCTCGAAGCGAAAGCGCTGGGAAAGCTGTACGGAATTTCTCCGGATGACGAGGCGTACTTTGACCCGCCGAAAAGAAACCGGCAGGATATTAAACGAAGCCGCGGAGACCGGGTGCGGGATCAGCACTTCTCAAAGACGAACAATGATGAACTGATAAAATTTTGCCGCGGGACCGGCCTGCGGCGAAGAGAATTGCAGGAGCTGCGGGGAAAGGATCTGGTTTCCAGGGAGCAAATCGAAGCAGAGCTTGCCGAGCTGGAGAAGATCCCCGAGGCGCAGCAAGCGCCGAGCGTCGCGCGGCGTCTTGAGATCCTCCGGGACACGCAGCTGTTTCCGGAGGCGCAGTCCTTTATCCATGTTCGCAACGGCAAGGGCGGACGGGAGCGTCTCAGTCCAATCGTCGGCAAGCACGCGGATCAGATCGCGGAGCGGATCGCGGACACACCGGCAGAGGAAAAGGTCTGGCAGCACATCCACACCAGCGCCGATATCCACGGCTACCGGGCGGAGTATGCCACGGCCATCTACAAGGCTCATGCCAGGGCCATCGAGGACATCCCGTATGACAAGGTTAACCGCGGCACGGGGCGGCGTTACCAAAGCGAGGTATACACCTGCCGCAAGGATGAGGCCGGGAGAAAGCTGGACAAGGCCGCCATGCTGGTTTGCAGCAAGGCGCTGGGCCATAACCGCATCAGCGTTGTGGCGGATAACTACATTCGGGGTCTGTAAAGGAGGCGTCCATCATGGCTGAATTCGTAAAGAAACCCGCGATTGGTGGGTATAAGCCGGTGACGGGCGGATCGTCCGATTCGGAGTGTACCCATGTGATTCTGACGTTAGGCGAGTATGCCGGGCTGAAACGGGAGATCTCCAGCGCACAGCAGGCGGCAAAAAATGCAGAATACAATGCGGACAAAAAAATCCACCAGATACAGAGCGAAGCGCAGAGCAGAATAACGGATGCAGAGAAGAAAATAGCGAAAAATACAGCAGAATGGGAAAAGAAATTGGCGGCAGAACAGCAGGAAAGCGCTCTGCAGCGAGAGCTGAACGCCAATCTGCTGCGGATCACCAAAGAGCGGGCCAATGCGGAGCGGGGTCTGAAGCCGAAAAAAGAACATAACGGGTATGTTGTGCTGACGTCAGTGGAAAAGGAATCCCGCTATAAGGATTCGTATGGACACCCCCAGACGATTACGCTGTGGGAAACGGCGATGGAGACGCCCTATACCGTGGATTTCGAGGCAGAGCAGGTCAGGGGCTTGATAAGAGAACTGACTCAGGCCGATGAAGACGGGAATTGGCCGATCTGCCGGATCGGCATCACCGGAAACTATCCGGGCAAATATGCGGATATGATTCGGAATAAGGGATGGCGCGAGGACTATGAGGAGGACAACATCATGCTGGAACGGTGGCTGAGGGCAAACTACAGGAGCGGTTACTGGGAGTTGGTCTTCCTGCATACAAAGCCCCTGGCTGTTGTCCCACCGGATATGCGGGCGGGCCGGGGATGAGTTTCCCCCCTTCCCTGCTCGCTGCGCACCCTTGCGCTGAATAGCTGAATACAGGAAAACCCCCGGTTCGTGCGAACCGGGGGTCTTTGCTCTTCCCCACGGCCGGAGGATTCCGACCGCGGCTGGGTTCTATGGAGTTCGGGTTTTGGGGCTTACGCCGCGTCGGGCGGTACGGCGCGGACCGTCCCTCCCCCGCTTTCTCCTGTGCGGCTCTTCATTTCTGCTACTCTAATAAAGTTTGCAGCGCCCGAATGCCGCAGCGAACCGGGACAAACACTGCCGCGAATATGACCCGAAAAGCAGATATTTAAGCTTTTCACCCACTTGACAGTTTAGTGGCTCATGCTTTATAGTTGGGGGGCGGAGGTTTAGGTCTCTGTACCCCTGGCCTTTACCAGTTCAGCATTTTTTGAACCGCCAGAACGATGAGGCCGGAAATTGTGCCTGCCAGAATGTCAGCCGCTAACTGTTTTCTGGCCTGCGCCGTCGGTCTACGCCGACGGCGTTTTTTCTGCCCATTTTACCACCCGGTCCTCTTGCGTTGTTTATGATTTTCTGTTCACTTGGAAGGCCGCCTTTAAAAATGTTATGTCCTCCCCCAGCCTGTTGGCCTTCGCGGCAGAAAGCGGCAGCGTCACGATCGAACCGCTGCCCTCCGCTCTGCTGTGCGCCTCCCAGCCGCGCAGAACACGCCGGAGTCTGCCGGTATGATGCAGCGCAAGCAAGGCTGCCAGATTGTTTGCTCCAGCCACGCTCCAGCAGGTGCGGTTGTGCTTCATCCGGTTCCCAATAATGGTGAAGATATTGCTCTCCATACTCCCGCAGCGGGCGGGCTGCTGGCCCTCGTTGGGCAGCGGAGGCTGCCTTCCTGCTCGCTGGTAGTACGGTATCAGGGCATGACTGTGGTTGCTGAAATAAGAAAACAGCCTCCGGCGGTTTTCGCCCCTTCAATTTTTGAAATTTAACTGATTGAAAATCAGAAATTTGACTGAATATAGTTGCGAAATCCGACTGAATGGATTATAATAGACTCAACTAATGGTCGAGGTGAACGTTTATGGATAAGCAGAACTACAAACCCCGCGTTATTGATGCAAAGGTGAAAGAATATCTGTCGGCCTTTGGTGCCGTTTGCATTGAGGGGCCCAAGTGGTGCGGAAAGACCTGGACTTCTTCTTATCACAGCAAAAGCGAGATCTACATCGGTGATCCTACCAACAACTTTCAAAATCGCCAGCTGGCCGAATTGTCCCCCGCTCTGATCCTGGACGGTGAAACTCCGCGCCTGATTGACGAGTGGCAGGAGGTTCCTTCCATTTGGGATGCCGTGCGATACAAGGTGGATCAGGTTGCGGAAAAAGGACAATTCATTCTGACCGGTTCTGCTACTCCTAACCACAAGGGCATTCTGCACAGCGGTGCAGGCCGTATTGCCAAGCTACGGATGCGTCCTATGTCCCTATACGAGTCTGGAGATTCCTGCGGTAAGGTCTCTCTGGAAAAGCTGTGTCACGGTGAGTTAGCACCTGCATTAACCGGCGAAGTGGACTTAAGAAAGCTGATCGAACTGATTATCCGCGGCGGGTGGCCTGGCAGTCTGGGATTACCTATTGAACAGGCTGCTCTGCTCCCTTTAGAATACCTCAACGCCGTTATCGATGACGACGTGTACCGCATCGACGGTGTGAAGCGCGATACATCCAAGATGCGCTTGTTGTTGCGCTCTCTGGCTCGCAACGAAAGCACTACCGTCACCAATAAGACTTTAATGAAAGACATCAAGGCCGTGGATGGCGAGGATATCGACTCCAATACGGTGTCTGCCTATCTGGATATTTTCAAGCGGTTGTTTATTACGGACAATCAGCCGCCGTTCTCCTCTGGAATCCGTTCATCTGTCCGTATCAAGCAAGCCGAAAAGCGGCACTTCTCCGATCCTTCTCTGGCCTGTGCTTTACTGAAAGCTACTCCTGCTGGACTGATGGGCGATTTGGAGACGCTCGGATTCCTGTTTGAAGCCCTGTGCGAGCGTGACCTCCGCATCTATGCCGAATCTTTCGGTGCAAGTTTGTACCACTATCAGGATTATAAAAATCAGGAAATCGATGCTGTCATCGAACTGCCTGACGGTCAGTGGTGCGCTTTTGAGATCAAGCTGGGAGCAAACCAAATCGACGCCGCAGCAGAGAACCTCTTAGAGATCAAAAAGCAGATCTCAGAAGATCCCAAGGGAAAGCTTCCTGCGGTTCTCTGTGTTCTGTGCGGTATGGCAAACGCGGCCTATCAGCGACCGGATGGAGTGTTTGTAGTGCCGATTACAGCCTTGAGATCCTGATGGCTTTATTTTTGAAAACGAGATGAAGAGGAAATGGAAAGGACAATTAAGAGATACCTTTCCTACAAAAAGAGAAATGAGATAGATTTATGCTTGTGTTTTTCAAATAAAGTGGTATAATGGTCATACCAAGAAAG
>ENA-OURS01002262-OURS01002262.1-human-gut-metagenome-genome-assembly--contig:-NODE-2262-length-13951-cov-21.692429_pt1 | contig 13951 bp, 1 predicted proteins | sample MGYA00242109_ERZ509010 | MGnify/ENA primary metagenome ERZ509010 (study PRJEB26280, sample SAMEA2338774) | human gut metagenome | biome: human gut; feature: human-associated habitat; material: faeces... | reverse complement strand
ATAGCGTAGGCAGAAACACCCAGCTCTATGCAGACTTTGCAAGAGATCTTGGCGGCGACTTCCAGAGAAAGTGGAAGCTGAATGCCGGCATCCGCTTAAGATTCTGATAGGTTTTTCGAATCGGCAGTGGATGACTAACTGGCATGGTGCTGGTTTCATCCGATGACCCGGCAAGAAAGGGAAACGGACAAAAAAGCTCCTGCGAAACATAGATGGGTACGATCCCCTTGTTTCGCGGGAGCTTTTCGTCTGTGTAAAAGGAGGGTGATAGATTGGAAAAAATAGAGAGAATAATTATTTTCCCTTGACATATGATAATCATACGGATTAAAATAAAAACAATCAAATATAAGGAAACAGAAGTCTATAGGACTGTGTGCGGGAAATTCGGTGAAAATCCGGAGCTGTCTTGCAACCGTGTGGGGAGCTTGTCCACTGTAAGCCTTTCTCAGAGGAGTGGAGAAGCGAGGAACTGAGTCGGGGTGCCGCCTGTTTTTTGAAGGAGTCTTTACCTGCAAGTCAGAGGTGAGATAGGTTTTCTATCTTCTTTTGACATGCAGGTTTTTATTTTGAGAAAAGGAGAGAGTAGTCAATATGAAAAAGATCAAGACAGGGGAATGGAGTACATTATTGGCCGCATTGGTGCTCACCACTGGTTTGAGCAGTGTGGTACAGGCGGCGGACTATACAAAGGGACTTACGGGTGTTGTTGGTAAGGATCAGCCTTTACTCATGGGGGCGGGAAATACAGTCAGCTTTGACCAAAAAAGTAACACCATGACCTATGATTTTAAAGGACAGGATCATACTTTTACCGTTACAAACCGTGATGGGATCGGTACCAATACCGAAGGGGATGACTATGCTTATGTCTTTAATAATGTAGACGATCAAGGAAAGAAAGGCACTCTCCATATTTACCAGACGAACAATAGGAGAAATGACTCTACCAACGTCACTGGTTTCAGTGCTAGTACAGGACATGTGACTGTCAACAGTGATTTGGATATCACGGCCTACTCGGACTATACGTCTATGGGCGTATCAGCGGGCAAAGGTGCTGATCTGGTCATCAATGGAAATGTGACCATGAAAAAAAGTGATCCCAATAATCCATGGGGCATCATCACGAAGAATGTCCATGGAAATATCGGACCTGGCGGCGCGACAAGCATGGATCCTACAGATGTGAACTATACCGGTGCGCGCTGGCAGCCTTCGGGGTTTTCCGTAGGAAGCACACGGGGAAACATTACCGTGAACGGGGATGTGGATATTTGGGTGCGCGGGACAGCGGTCAAAACAGATGCATATAGCGGCGTAAAAGGTGTAAATCCCTACGATCTTGCATCCGTCAGTCTTTTAGGTGACTCCATCCGTATTATCACCCCGGATAATGAAAGAAAGGCGGATGGCTCTTATAAGGAAGCCTATTATTCTTTGGCCAGCTATGGCGGTACGGTCAATGTGAATGTGAAAGATATGGAAGCCGGCCGAAGTCATGTGAAAATGGTGGGCAATGTGATCGCACTGAGACGCTCTGAACGCACGGACAAGACGGACGTATACCAGGACGGACGTGTGAATATCGGTCTGACCCAGTCTGATTCTTCTTGGCATGGTGTCATCGATAATGCGGGGAAGACCCAGGCGGGGGAAGTGAATGTATGGCTCAGTAATGGAGCCCAGTGGGATCATGAGGCGGTGTCTCGCACCGATGGACTGGATTATACCTGGATGCCTGCCTACAGTAAGCCAAGTTACGACAATTTCGATGGCGTATCCTATGTCAATCAGCTGATTGGCGGAAAAAATGAATCCCAAAGTGGTTTTCTTAGCCAGAACAGCGAGGTAAAACTCCATATTGCCAATTATAGCGGCTATAATACCATCATTTATAAGCATGAGGGAAACGGCACAGAAAAGGCCAACTACATCGGCGGGGATACTACGATCGTTCATGCTGCCACTGGTTCGAATATCACGCTTGCGACGGGAAATAACGGGGTCGATATCAAGGATAGCAATACCGTTGCCAAAGTGCTGAATGCCCTGGCGAGCAAACTCATTTATTCGAATTATGTGAATGGGGAATCAAACCTGTCAGGGACTGTTGTCATTGCTTCCGGACTGACGGCATCAAGCGTAAAGGCCGATGTCAGCGGTATGATTACCTTTGATAAAAAAACTGGCGCAGGCACCTATGTAAAGCCACAAGAGGGCGAACAGAATACGAATCGCATGCAGGAAGGGATCACGGGAACGACCGATGATACAGCCTACACTAATGCCAATATCCGCAAGGATGACGGTACTTACAAGTTCACGCTGGATCCGACTACGATCACCGTAGGAAATGGCACAGCCATTGCAGCGAACGCCAAAGTGAATATCGATGCCAAAGATACGACGCTGCAGCTGAATGCCAAAACGGGGATCGAGACCAATGGCCCTGCGGTGTCCATTGATGCGAAAAAATTGGCTGTCGGGCTAGAAACGAATCACGTAGAAAATGGCATTCTGGCGAATGGCGGCAGCGTCACGATAGCGGGCGATGTCGATGTACTGGCAGATAAGGAAGCCATTCATGCAAAAAAAGGCACGGTCACTCTGGGAAGCGGCACCATCATGGGGAGAATCCTCAGTGATGATAGCCAGATTTCCATCAACCAGGAGAAAAAGGCATCTTCCGTCACGGGCGACCTGTCTGTAGCGAATCGCGGCACCATCGATTTGGCCGTTGCAGGAAATGGAAATGCGTTTACAGGAAATATCATCAAACTGCCGACAGAGGGGATCTCACTCATGGCTCTTGGAGATGATGGTAAAGTCGATCTCACTGTGACAGATAAAGCGACTTGGAAAGGCGGCCAGAACAATGCCGATGCTGCAGTCCATCTGAAGTTGGACGGTGGCTCTTGGATAAATACCAGCACAGGGGAAGCGGTGCTTGATAGTCTGTCTGGCAGTAAGACACTAAAGACCATCCAGTATGTGGATTCATCAGACAACAGCTCGAAAGAAATCCCTGTCAATGGTTTTATTTCGATGGGTGAGGGGACCGGGGACCTGACAATCAATCAGTATAGCGGCACGCACATCATCAGCTACGCACATGATAATCATGGAACCGACGTCAATGACTATAAAGGTGGAGATACCCATATCAAAGCGGCAGAGAGAGGATCCATGGTCATCGCGGCCACAGACAGCAAAGGCATCCAGACGAGCAGTCAGGACGCCGTAGAGAATGCATTCCGTGCGCTGGCGCAGAAATTCTACTACGAAGGCGGGGATGGCAATCTCACAGGGAAGATGCTTATCGCTTCCGGGCTGACATCTTCCAGCCTGTCACGCTTCATGGGGGATATGACTTTCGGTACTGAGCAGAATGGAAAAGGGCAATATAACGGACATCTGATCAATATCAGCGGTGATTTTGAGACCGCTATCATGAAAGGGGCAAGGGCTGCGATCACCAGCTCTCTCATGTCGTGGCGTGCGAATGCCGACGACCTCATCTATCGAGGTGATCTCCTGCGCCGGAATATGGAAGAAGATGGTCTCTGGGCACGTACCTATGGAGGAAAAGATAGCTATGATGCGACAGGGATCGACATCACAAACCAGTACTGGGGCATGCAGGTCGGCTATGACAAGGTCTATCCGGAAGGCGTGATCGCCGGAGCGGCCATCGATTACCAGACCGGTGATTCCAATTACACCTATCAGGATGAAGACTTTGGTACTGTGACTGGAAATACCGGTAAGTCGAAAGTGTATAGTATCGGGCTGTATGGATCCAAAGATCTTGGAAATCAGGATCATTTCGACCTGACGGTCAAGGCCGGCAGTGTAGGAAATGACTTCACCGTCTATAACGGTATCGGCAATGAACTGAAAGGAAACTATAGAAATCGAGCTTATAGCATTTCTTCTCGGTATGGAAAGAGATTCGGCAGTGACAAGAAATATATCGAACCACAGCTGCAGATGACATGGTCTCATGTCGATGCCAATCGCTTTACAGCGCATAGCGGAGAGGAAGAACTGCAGATCGGACAGGGCAGTTTTGACAGCGTGGTAGGACGCATCGGGGTCGAAGCTGGCAGAAATGGAAAATACGGTACGTTCTATGGAAAGCTCGATCTGGCACATGAGTTCAAAGGTGCTGTTCGCGGGACTTACTATGCCGATGATGGCGGATCGAAGCAGACTGAGGTATCTATGAAGGATACCTGGATCGAAGCCACCATGGGGACAACACTTCAGCTTGGTGAGAACGGGACAGCTTACTTTGATGTATCGCGCACCTTTGGCGGTGACTATGAACAGGAATGGAAAGTCAATGGTGGCGTCCGCTTTGCAGTAGGCAGCGGGGTCACCCCGGGCGCGAAAGAAGCACAGAAGAGATCCCTCTCCAAAGCCACGATGGCAGAAGAACGGGAAGAGATATCCAGAAGCCAGACAAAGTCCACCATTTCCGAGACTGCACCCATTCCGCATGTACAACTGGTGCCTGATAAGACAACGGCTGGTAAGACCGATGCAAAGACACAAAGCGCTGTTTATACTGCGTCTGCAGCGGATGACACTTCCTATGGCAGTGTGGAAACTACCTATACTGCACCGGCAGCTTCTACCTATCAGGGCGAAAGCAACGGCACACCTGTCTTTACTTTGGGACAAGTTGTCGTCACGGCAAACCGTGTACCACAGCCGATTCTCGAAGCCAAAGCAGATCTCAGCATCGTATCTCGTGACGAGATCGAAGCTCTGCATATGGAAAGCATAGAAGATACGCTGCGTACCATTCCGGGGGTTCAATTCCTGAACTATGGCTCCAACGGTCTCAATGCGAACTTGAGCGGTATTCGCATCAATGGTAGCAACGATATCATCATCCTAGTAGACGGCGTACGACTCAATGACTTCAAAGGCGCAGGCTCCAGCGGGTATGCGTTCACATCTCTTCTGAACAACATGGATAATGTGGAACGCGTAGAAGTCCTTCGCGGTTCGGCTGCCGTGATGTATGGTTCTGGCGCGAAAGGCGGGGTCATCAATATCATTACACGCAAGCCGACCTCCAATACAGCCAGCATGGATATCGCCAGAGGCAGCTTCGGGAAAGAAGCCTACAAATTCAATGCCATGGGGGTCAAAGGGAAGATCCGCTACCAGGTCTATGATGATAAGAGCATCGAGGGAAGTACCAAAGATGCCAGCGGTAAGGTATGGCCGGGACATTCGAATACCAAGAGCTCCGGCGCGAAACTACAGTATGATTTCAATAAAGACCAGAATCTGTCAGTCAGCTATGACAAGACCAGCTCCGACTTCACCGGGGTGGATCTCATCCGTAAAGGCAACTATGTAGGAGCCTTTGACAGCGAACGCCTGACTTTGAAACATGACTGGAATCTGTCCAAACTGTGGAACAACACTCTGGTATATCGGAATTCCAAAGAGAAATATCTCTGGTCCAAGCCCGGCGGAGAAGATCCGGACATGGCACAGCCCGTTACCGGAGATACCGAATACAGCCTTTTCAGCGATACGTTCCGGTATAAATCGGCAACCTACACCATGGTGGGCGGATTGGAATATGTCAAAGGCAAAGATAACAACAATGGCAAAGATGCGAAGAACACCTCCATGTTCCTGCAGGGCGATTGGGAATTCCTGCCGCACTTGACCTTAAGCGGCGGGGTGCGTCATGACAGCCCGAAAAACTTCGACTCCCACAATAGCTTCAGTTATAAATTGGCATGGGATATCACGAAAAAGGACTCTATCTATGCGGGACGCAGCGATTACTACATCCTTCCGAGCCTGAGTCAGCTCTATGATGTGAAGTTTGGCAATAAAGATCTAAAGGCATCCGAAGGTCGGACCACATCCATAGGCTACAATCATGAGTTTGGGCCGGAGAACTATCTGACCTTTGGCTGGTTTGAAACCAAAGTCGGCGTGGGCTTGAATATCGCTAATGATGGGACTTACCAGAATGTGATTGGCGGCATCATTCGCGGGTGGAATGCCCAGTACAATGTACGCTTGAGCCGCTATGTGAATGCGAAATTGGGATGGTCGCATCTTTACTATGATGATAGTGGCAGCTTCTCTCAGGGCTATGCCCCCAAAGACAAAGCCACTTTCGGTATCTACTATGACAAGGATAAATTCGGAGCCGCTTTCGATGGATTCTATTTCATCCGTGATACCTCCCGAGCGAAGAAGGGCGTCAAAGGCTGGCCAAGCGATAAATACGCAGTGTGCAACTTATCCTTGAACTACAGAGCCAATGCATCGACCGAATTCTACCTCAAGGTAGACAACATCTTCAATAAACTCTGGGCAGAACACACCGACGTCATTTGGAATGGCGGAGCGGATACCTGGTACGCGATGCCGGGAAGAGCCCTGACCCTGGGGATGAAATTGAGATTCTAGTCTGTTTTCAGGAAGGGATTGCAAATCATAACAAGCTTTATTGTAGTTCCTTCCTTTTTTCATACATTTCCATAAAACGAGGAAGATGGAATCCTTCTTCGTCTTTGGTAGCAAAAGGGAGGAGCAAAGAGGTTTCTTTTTAGAGATTCTATTTTGATAGACAGGAGATATGTCATGAAATTATGGAATAAAAGGAAATATGCATGGCTGACGATGGCTGTGATGACCGCTCTCTTCAGCGGGACGACTGCGATGGCGCAGACGACCTATGATCAGCAGATCAATGATGAAGGCCGCGGTTTGTATAATGCCGGTGCGGTTAATCCCGAAGTACCGACTGTAAAAGAATACACCAATACCCTTACCGGCTTTGATCTTATTGATGAAGCGTATGCTGATGTATTCAAGGACGGAGTATATAAATTTACCGAGGACAGCAAAATTACCAACCAATATGGTATGGACATTATTGAGAATGCCCAAATTGATGCAACAGGCAAAACCCTGACCTTGGTTGTCAATAATCCGGCAGATCAGGGTGCAGGCATCAAGGTTAACCCCAGCAACTCTTTGAATATTAAGGCTGATACCGTAAAAATGGAGCTTACCGGTAAAGATATTTCTTCTGATGGCCTGAAGGGGGTTAATATTGCTAAAGCAGGCGCCAAGCTGACTATTGATGGCAAGCTGGATATTACTGCTAACGGCGATAACAATACTATTGGTGTTTATAATCAGGGCGACGTTGTTGTTAATGGCGATGTAAAGCTGGACATCGAAGGCAATGACGGCGGCTATCAATACTATGGTGCAACCGGCCTGTATGCAACCAGCGCTATGGGTAACAGCAAGGGCGGTACAATTACAGTTAACGGTAATGTAGACTTCCAAGGCAATGCTAACGGTATCTGGGCAAACGCTGGCGGCGCAGTAGTAAATGTCAAGGGCGGCAGCATTGTTGTAAAAGAAGGCCAGACCATGGGCTATGCTGCTATTAAAGCAGAAAACGGCATTGTTAACATGAACGTTGTCCGCGATAGCGAGGGCAATGTTACCGGCGCAGACATTAATGATGTAACAATCAAAGGCAACCTGTCCCTGGATACGGGCGCAGTCAACGGTGCAGATGTTCACGGAACCAAGAGTGAAATCAACCTGGGTCTCACCACTGCAAAATCCAGCCTGACCGGCGTCATTCAGAACAGCTTCAAAGATGAGGGCGTAACCTCAGGCGGCTTAACCTTCACCGGTGCAGCAAACCTGTGGCTGCAGAACGGCGCAACCTGGAACAACGAAGTAGTTGATACGATTATCAAAAATCCTTGGGGCGGCGAAAAATGGGCAGGCAGCCGTGTAACGAACTTCGCAGGCGGTGCAAGCGCTGCAGCTGCAGGCAACATCTTCCAAAAGGACAGCAATAACCTGACCATTGATAACTACAGTGGCAACACCAACATCTTCTACGCTCATACCGGCAACGGTGAAGCAGCTGAAAACTACGCAGCAGGTAACACTGTTATCAAGGGGGCAGCAGCAGGCTCCGTTGTAAGCATGATTACCGATAACACCGGTGTTGCAATGGATAACAAGGACAGCGTAGCCAACGTGCTGAATGCATTGGCAGGCAAGCTGACCTACAGCAACTACGTAAACGGCGAAAACAACCTGACCGGTTATGTGAAGATTGCCGACGGCCTGACTGCTTCCTCCGCAGCATTGAAAACCGGTGACATCTCCTTCAATAAGGAAGATGGCAAAGGCTCTTATGTTGCTAAACCCGAAGTACCGACTGTAAAAGAATACACCAATACTCTTACCGGCTTTGATCTTATTGATGAAGCGTATGCTGATGTATTCAAGGACGGAGTATATAAATTTACCGAGGACAGCAAAATTACCAACCAATATGGTATGGACATTATTGAGAATGCCCAAATTGATGCAACAGGCAAAACCCTGACCTTGGTTGTCAATAATCCGGCAGATCAGGGTGCAGGCATCAAGGTTAACCCCAGCAACTCTTTGAATATTAAGGCTGATACCGTAAAAATGGAGCTTACCGGTAAAGATATTTCTTCTGATGGCCTGAAGGGGGTTAATATTGCTAAAGCAGGCGCCAAGCTGACTATTGATGGCAAGCTGGATATTACTGCTAACGGCGATAACAATACTATTGGTGTTTATAATCAGGGCGACGTTGTTGTTAATGGCGATGTAAAGCTGGACATCGAAGGCAATGACGGCGGCTATCAATACTATGGTGCAACCGGCCTGTATGCAACCAGCGCTATGGGTAACAGCAAGGGCGGTACAATTACAGTTAACGGTAATGTAGACTTCCAAGGCAATGCTAACGGTATCTGGGCAAACGCTGGCGGCGCAGTAGTAAATGTCAAGGGCGGCAGCATTGTTGTAAAAGAAGGCCAGACCATGGGCTATGCTGCTATTAAAGCAGAAAACGGCATTGTTAACATGAACGTTGTCCGCGATAGCGAGGGCAATGTTACCGGCGCAGACATTAATGATGTAACAATCAAAGGCAACCTGTCCCTGGATACGGGCGCAGTCAACGGTGCAGATGTTCACGGAACCAAGAGTGAAATCAACCTGGGTCTCACCACTGCAAAATCCAGCCTGACCGGCGTCATTCAGAACAGCTTCAAAGATGAGGGCGTAACCTCAGGCGGCTTAACCTTCACCGGTGCAGCAAACCTGTGGCTGCAGAACGGCGCAACCTGGAACAACGAAGTAGTTGATACGATTATCAAAAATCCTTGGGGCGGCGAAAAATGGGCAGGCAGCCGTGTAACGAACTTCGCAGGCGGTGCAAGCGCTGCAGCTGCAGGCAACATCTTCCAAAAGGACAGCAATAACCTGACCATTGATAACTACAGTGGCAACACCAACATCTTCTATGCACACACCGGCAATGGTGAAAATGCAAGCAACTACGCAGCAGGCGACACCATTATCAAGCACGCAGCAGAAGGCTCTGTAGTATCTCTGATCACCGACAACACCGGCATCAGCATGAATAACGATGCAAGTGTAGCCAACGTACTGAACGCACTGGCAGGCAAGCTGACCTATAGCAACTTTGTAACCGGTGAAAAGAACCTGACCGGTTATGTGAAGATTGCCGACGGCCTGACTGCTTCCTCCGCAGCACTGAAGAGCGGCGACATCACCTTCAATAAGGAAGATGGCAAGGGCACCTATGTTAAACCGGCAGCACCTGTAATTCCGCCTAAAACAGAATTCACTACTACTCTGACCGGTGATACTGCAGCAGATACCGAATATGCAGGCAATATCCAGGATGGTAAGTACGTTTTCGGTGCTAACACTACGATTAACGCTGCAGCTAAAAATGCTGTAGAGGTAAAAGCACCGCTGACCATTGATGCAGGCAACAACCAGCTGGTATTGATGGCTAAACAGGGTGATTACACCAGTGCGACTCCTCTGTTTAAACAGGCTGTTGATGGTACAACATCCATTAAAGCCGGCAAGCTGGTAATTAAGAACGGTCCGGCTGACTTCAATGAACGCACCGGTATGGAAGTAACCAAGGGCAGTGTTGATATCACCGGTGACGTTGATATGAAGCTCTCCTCCTTGTCCAATGCTTATAGCGTTTATGTAAAAGCTAACGGCAGTAAGGTTGCTGTTCACGGCGATTTGAAATTAGCAGATAGTGAACAATTTGACAGTATCAACGGCTTGTATGTAGAAAATGCCGTTGATTTTGGTGCCAAAACTTCTGTTATTACTGTAGACGGCAAGGCTGATATCAATCTTCATAACGGCAATGCGATTACTGCTATCAGAAACGGCTCTACTGTTTCTGTCGGCGGTGGCAATATTAAAATTGCGAAGAACAACAGCAAGGAATTCTACGCTCTGCAATCTGATGGCGGTGTTGTGAATGTCAACATGAATGCTGACAAGAACGCAGCAGGCACTGCTACTACCGTAATTGAAGGCAACATCAATTCTTATGGAGAAAAAGCTAATAAAGCTTTCGATATGGATGTTACCGACAGCATTGTTAATATCGGTTTAGCTGACAAGAAATCTTCTTGGATAGGTACAGCTTTTGCGAAGGATCTTGGCACCAGCGGTTTCCCGTTCAAGGGTATTGTTAACCTCTATCTTGCTAACGGCGCAACCTGGAACAATGAGGCATGGGGCAAAACCAATGCAGCATTTGAAGGCAGCCATGTAGCTAAGCTGGCAGGCGGTGCAAGCGAAGCTGCTGCAGGCAACATCTTCCAGAAGGACAGCCATAACCTGACCATTGATAATTACAGCGGCAACACCAACATTTTCTATGCTCATACCGGCAATGGTGAAAACGCAAGCAACTACGCAGCAGGCGACACCATTATCAAGAGTGCGGCAGCAGGCTCCGCAGTTAGCCTGATTACCGACAACACCGGCATCAGCATGGATAACGATGCAAGCGTAGCTAACGTACTGAACGCACTGGCAGGCAAGCTGACCTACAGCAATTTTGCAAGCGGCGAAAACAACCTGAACGGTTCTGTTAAGATTGCTGACGGCCTGACCTCCAGCAGCCAGACCTTGAAGGTTGATACCATTAAATTCAATAAGGATACCGGTAAGGGCTACACCAAAGAAGAAACTGTAAATCCGGGCGGTGGTGAAAAGACTACCTTTACCGATGCTATCACCGGTGAAAAGCAGGGCGTATTCAGCGCAGTACAGCAGGAGGATCTGTCCTATGTATTTGCCGAGGACGCAAGCATTAATATCAACCAGATGACTCATAAGGAAAAGGATCCGGATTGGGAAGGCTCCTTCATCATCAGCGGTGCGGCTGTACAGAACGCTGCAGGCGTTGAAAATCTGGTAATCAATGCTGCAGACAAGACTCTGAAGCTGAACGTAGCTCTGGACAGCAAGACTGTTGCGCCTGATCCGAATGCAGGTATTCTGAACAACAGAATTCCGCTGCGCGGTGTTGACAACAGCATTGCAGGCAGCACAACAAGCATTACTGCAGGCACTCTGGATATCAACATTGATAATACCTACAGCCGTAAGACCAGCAGCGGCAACCCGCTGATCGGCGAAGGCAGCGCAATCGGCATTTATGCTAAGAGCGCAGGTGAGAAGGCTGTGGTAGAGGTTACCGGCAATACCGCTATTAAGGCTCATGGCTATAACAATGTTTACGGCGTTAACGCTAACGGCAATGCCGAAATCAAGCTGCATGGCGATCTGACGATGGCTAAGGACGGCGAAGAGTGGGCTCTTGATAACGTTATCAAAGGCAAGAACACCACTACTTTGGGTGAATCCTCCTGGAGAAACATTGCCGGCATCAACGCTAACGGCGCAGGTGCAAGCGTAACCGTTGACGGCAAGACTACTATCGCAGCTCACGGCTCCGGTGCCATCGCAGCAGACGGTGCAACTGTTAATCTGGGCGCTACCGATATCGAGGTTAAGAACAACAGTGACGAGGCAGGCTATGGCTTCCATGCTTTGGGCGCTGCTCTTGGTACTGTTAATGTTGGCGGCGAGAGCAAGACTGTTACCGTTAAGGGTAATGCAGGTCTCTTCGGCAAACAGGGCCAGAAATTTGCGAGCGACAGCAAGGAATCTGTTATCAACCTGAAGCTGACTACCGAAGATTCCGCATGGACAGGCGTTGCATACAAACATTTCGATGCAGAAAAAGATGCAGGCCTGAGCGGTTCCATGAACCTGACCCTAGCAAACGGTGCTTCCTGGAATAACGAGAAGTATGGTTATGTATACGGCGATTCTGAATGGGAAAAATATAAATTCACCGGCAGTGAAATCGCTGACTTCGTTGGCGGTGCAAGCGAAGCTAAAGCAGGCAACATCTTCCAGAAGGATGCTAACAGCCTGACCATCGACAACTACAGCGGCAACACCAACATCTTCTATGCACACACTGGCAACGGCGAAGCAGCTAGCGACTACGCAGCAGGCGACACCATTATCAAGGGTGCTGCAGCAGGCTCCGTTGTAAGCATGATTACCGATAACACCGGTATTGCAATGGACAACAAGGACAGCGTTAACAACGTACTGAACGCACTGGCTGGCAAGCTGACTTACAGCAACTTTGTAACCGGTGAAAAGAACCTGACCGGTTATGTGAAGATTGCCGACGGCCTGACCGCAAGCAGCGCAGCGCTGAAGACTGGCAATATCGCCTTCAACACTGAAGACGGTAAGGGCAGCCTGAATAAGGAAGATGTTAAACCTGAACCTCCGACACCTCCGACACCTCCGACACCGACCTATCCTGAGGATCAGAAGGCTGACAAGTTCAACCAGGGCATCACCGGCAATGACGAAAAATACAAAGAAGAAGGCATTCTGAAGGAAGACGGCTCTTATGTATTCACCAAGAACCCGACTACGATCGAGGTTAAAGAAGGCGCCGCAGTAGGTGCAACCGATAAAGATATCGTAATCGACACCACCAAGGCTAAGCTGGAGCTGAAGGGTGAAACCGGCATTAAGGCAGATGGTGCAAATGTTGCTGTTAAGGGCAGCACCGAAATCAGCGGCAACGTTGGTATCGACGCAGTAAACGGCAACGTAACCTTGAATGGCAGCAGTGTTATCAGCGGCACCGATGTTGCAATCAATGCAGGCGAAGGCGCTAACGTAGTTGTTAACGGCAACAACAGCGCACTGACTGTTAACGGCAGCATCAATGCTGACGGCGGCAACATTACCGTAGACAGCGGCAAAGCAACCGGCACTATTACTGGTGATATCAATGCAGCGAACGGCGGCAGCGTAGCAATCAAGCTGATCGAGAAAAATTCTGCTTTGACCGGCGGCTATAATGTAGACGGCACCAGTAGCATTGAAATGAATCTGGCAAACGGTGCAACCTGGCATCTGACTGACGGCGAAGAAGCTGCAGGCATGTCCCTGCTGAGAATGGCTAAGGGTGCAGCTGATGCAGGCCTGACCATCAACGGCGGCAAGACCGAGGCTGAAAAAGGCTCCCTTGACATGACCAAGAGAACCAAAACTCTGGACATCGCTCATTACAGCGGTTGGGAAACCGTTATCTATGACCATGAGGGTAAAGGTGACAAGGTTGAGGACTACAAGTCCGGCGATACCGTTATTGCTAAGGCTGACAAGGGCTCCGGCGTAATCCTGTCCACCGATAACAGCGGCATTGACATGAAGGACAAAAATGCTGTTGAAGCAACCCTGAAGGCATTGGCTCATAAGCTTACCTACACTGACCATGAAGAAAATGGCAGTAACCTGACCGGTAAAGTACAGATTGCCGATGGCCTGACTGCTTCCAGTGCAAGCAAGTACCTCGGTAACATGCGTTGGGATGAAAACGGCAAAGGCCAGTATGTCGATGGCAGCATCCAGTGGGAACCGACCATTGAAAAAGGTGAGTACGAGACCTTCGTCATGAAGGGCGCAAGGAGCGCTGTCACCACCTCCTTCCACA
>ENA-OURS01002251-OURS01002251.1-human-gut-metagenome-genome-assembly--contig:-NODE-2251-length-14049-cov-2.031299_pt1 | contig 14049 bp, 13 predicted proteins | sample MGYA00242109_ERZ509010 | MGnify/ENA primary metagenome ERZ509010 (study PRJEB26280, sample SAMEA2338774) | human gut metagenome | biome: human gut; feature: human-associated habitat; material: faeces... | reverse complement strand
GTGAAGGCACGCTCTATTATAAGAACGACTCCGGCGCACTGATAGCCGTTAAGAGCAAGGCTAAGCTGGCCGAGCCTCCCAAGCCCGACTATAAGCCCGACTGGCCCGGAGGAAGCGTATTCGGCCCGGGCTCAAATGTGCCTACTCCGCCCACGGCTCAAATGCCCGTTACAGGCGGCGAAGAGAGTATGCTGCCCATAGCCATGCTTATTGCCGGCGCGGTTATGCTGGTTGCACTCAGGCGCAAAAAGAGGGTATAATATAAACAAAAACGGGAGATAAGCCGAAATGGAGTTAATGTTTAACGATATGCATGCACAGGTTGATATGACGCAGTATATAAAGGATTGCGTTGATGTGCCGCGCATAATAAAGGGATGCCAAGGCTGTAAAAACTATGCCAAGCTTTGGTCATGCCCGCCATTCGGCTTTGACCCCGTTAAGATTTGGCGTGATTATTCTAAGCTGACGCTGTACGCAAGGAAGATATCCTTCCCAAAGGAGCTTACGGAAAAAACATTCGATGCATATGGGCTTACGGCGCAATATTTTGAAATATGGAATAAGGAACGCAGGAAGTTTTTTATTGAGCTGATGGAAAGGGAACAGAGCACGCCGGGTAGCCTTATGCTTGCCGCGGGCTGCTGCGACGAATGCGCAACGTGCGCGCGGGCAAACGGTGTGCCGTGCATAAAGCCCGACAGGCTCAGATATTCCATAGAGTCCCTTGGCGGGGACGTTGAAAAAACGCTGGAGCTTTATTTTAACGAAAGGCTGCTTTGGGGCAGGGAAGGGCATATGCCCGAATATATGCTGCTTGTGGGCGGACTGATGCAAAAATAAATATCGCCTATATTCCCGCGCCATGGCTTCTGTTGGACCGGAGGGCCTGTGCGCGGGGATATAAATAAAAATAAGCTTACCCTTTTGGGCAAGCTTATTTTGTGTATTTAATGATTAAAAGTCACATTCCTGCTCGATATGCGCTATAAGCTGATCGATGGGCATACGAATCTGCTCCATAGTATCGCGGTCGCGCACGGTAACGGTATTGTCCTCAAGGGTATCGAAGTCAACCGTTATGCACATGGGCGTGCCAATTTCGTCATGGCGGCGATAACGCTTGCCGATGGCGCCGGAATCATCGTAATCTACCATGAACTTCTTGGAAAGCATGCTGTAAACTTCGCGCGCCTTGTCGCCAAGCTTGTTCTTCTGCAGCGGCAGAACAGCGGCCTTATAAGGAGCGATTGCGGGATGCAGATGCAGAATGTTCCTCACGTCGCCGTTTTCAAGCGTTTCTTCGTCGTAAGCGTCGCACAGGAGCATCAGCAGCATTCTTTCTACGCCGACGGAAGGCTCTATGACATAAGGCACATACTTTTCGTTGGTGAAAGGATCGGTATAGGTAAGATCCTGACCGGACTGCTTGGCATGTGCGCTCAGGTCGAAATTGGTGCGGCTCGCAACGCCCCAAAGTTCGCCCCAGCCGAACGGGAACTTGTATTCTATATCGGTGGTGCCGTTGGAGTAATGCGAAAGCTCGGCCTTCTCATGCTCTCTCAGGCGCATGTTTTCTTCGTGTATGCCAAGGGACAGCACGAAGTTCTTGCAGTATTCCTTCCAATACTGGTACCAGTCAAGCTCGGTGCCGGGCGCGCAGAAGAATTCAAGCTCCATCTGCTCAAACTCGCGGGTACGGAATATGAAGTTGCCCGGGGTTATCTCGTTGCGGAAGGACTTACCGATCTGGCCTATACCGAAAGGTACCTTGCGGCGAGTGGTGCGCTGCACGTTCTTGAAGTTTACGAATATGCCCTGCGCGGTTTCGGGACGCAGATATATCTGGCTGGCAGTGTCCTCGTTAACGCCCTGGAATGTTTTGAACATCATGTTGAACTTGCGGATAGGTGTGAACTCGCTCTTTCCGCATTCGGGGCATACTATGCCTTTTTCGGCAATGTATGCAGACATCTGCTCATGTGTCCATCCGTCGGGATGTACGTCCTCAAGGCCGTGCTTTTCGGCATATTCTTCAATAAGCTTGTCCGCACGGAAACGGGCTTTGCAGCTCTTGCAGTCCATAAGCGGGTCGTTGAAGTTCACAACGTGTCCGCTGGCTACCCAAACCTCCGGGTTCATCAGTATGGCGGAGTCGAGACCGACATTGTATTCGCATTCCTGCACAAATTTGCGCCACCATGCTTTTTTTACGTTGTTTTTCATCTCCACGCCCAGAGGGCCATAATCCCACGCGTTTGCAAGGCCGCCGTAAAGTTCGGAGCCGGCGAAAACAAAGCCGCGATTTTTGCAAAGCGCAACTATTTTATCCATACTATATCCGCTCATTAGGTATAACCTCCTAAAAATTTATAGCGATTTTTTCAATATTAAATATGATACCATAGGCATGGCGTTTGTTCAAGTGTTGCTAAAACATATGGGTTAGGGATATAATATAGTGTCTGTATTTATGTATATAAGAAAGGATGCGTATGAGGAAAGATACTGCTGTGCCGCAGGGTGAGCTGGAAAGCGCACGCTTGGCGGCTGAAAGGATAAATAACAACCTGGACGGGCGTAAGCCTACCTATTATATAGAGACGTATGGCTGCCAGATGAACGAGCATGACTCGGAAAAAATAGCGGGGATACTGGAACGCTGCGGCTATGTTCCGGCAGCGGATAAGGCTGCGGCTAACATTATATTTTTCAATACATGCTGCGTAAGGGATCACGCGGAAAAGAAGGTGTTCGGCAACATAGGCGCGCTTAAAAAGGTGAAGGACGAAAACCCTTCGCTGATAATAGGCGTGTGCGGCTGCATGATGCAGCAAAAAGAAGTTGCGGACAAACTGTTCAAGCGTTTTCCGTACCTTGACATGGTGTTTGGCACGAATGAGCTGCATATGCTGCCGAATCTGCTTGAAAAGGTGCTCAACGGCGAACGCATAGAGCTTGTGCGCCAGATGGACGGCGAAATAGCCGAAGGGTTGCCGGTTAAGCGTATAGACAGCGTATCCCAATTCGTTACCATAATGTATGGCTGCAATAACTTCTGCTCGTATTGCATAGTGCCATACGTTCGCGGGCGCGAAAGGTCAAGGAGCGTTGAAAGTATAGTTAACGAGGTAAAAGATCTTGCGGCGAACGGCGTGAAGGAGATAACGCTGCTTGGGCAGAACGTTAACTCCTATTACAGCGAAGATGATAATGCGGATTTTCCCGCGCTGCTCAGAGCAGTATGCAAGGTTGACGGAATCGAGCGCGTGCGTTTTATGACCTCGCACCCAAAGGATCTGTCTGATGGATTGATAGCTGCCATGGCGGAAGAAGAGAAGGTCTGCCCGCATATACATCTTCCCGTGCAGTCTGGAAGCGACAGAATACTGAAGCTTATGAACCGCCATTATGACCGTGAACGGTATTTTACGGTTGTGGACAAGCTGAAGGCCGCAGTCCCGGGAGTTGAGCTGACAACGGACATAATAGTCGGCTTCCCAGGAGAAACGGAGGAGGATTTTGAAGCGACGCTCGACATGGTTGAAAAAATAGGATACAGCGCTGCGTATACATTCAAATATTCTCCGCGCATCGGAACAAAGGCCGCCACTATGGATGAGCAAATAAGCGAAGAGGTGAAGAAAGAGCGATTGAAGCGGCTCAATGACACCGTTGCGAAGGGGCTTAAAGCGGGCAGCGAAAAGTATATCGGGCAGGAAGGCGAAGTGCTTGTTGAAGGCTGCGACCACCGCGGCGAACCAATGGCCTACGGTAAGCTTCCGTGTTTTAAGATGGTATACTTCAAGGGCGATGAAAGCATGATAGGCTCACTGCGCCGCGTGAGAATAACTGAAATAACGAAAAACTCCCTTGTCGGGGAACTGATATAATAACATAAGATATTGAAAGGAAATAACATGATACTTGAAAAAGCAAGAGAACTTGGCATTGCGCTGAGCGAATCCGACGAATTTATAAACATGACCCGCACGCGAGAGGCCATGGAGGCGGATACGCAGCTGATGGATGAACTGAACGAATATAACGCCATGCAGGAATCAATAGCACGGCTGCTCACGATGGACGGCGATAATCAGGCCGAAATACAGCAGATGTCCCGCGATATAGAGAGGCTGCATGATGAACTGATAGCCAACGAAACATTCCGCGCCATGCTTGAAGCACAGGCGGAGTTTCAGCAGCTTATGAAGCGCGTGAACGCAATAATAGGCATGTGCATAGGCGCGGAGAACAGGGCTGAAGAAACCGATGGCGGTGAAGATGACGAAGGCGGATGCGGAGGATGCAGCGGCTGCTGCGCAAATTGCTCCGGCTGCCATTAAGGATCAAACTAAAGCGTATTAACAGCAAAGGGGAAACACTATGCCAGCAGGCCTTACGCCTATGATGAGCCAATACCTTGCGCTGAAGGAGAAATACAGCGATTGTTTGCTGTTCTTCAGGCTTGGTGATTTTTATGAAATGTTCTTTGAGGACGCGGTAACCGCATCCAAGGTACTTGATATAGCGCTTACGGGGCGGGATTGCGGCCTTGAAACACGCGCGCCGATGTGCGGCGTGCCGTTCCACGCGGTGGATTCATATATTGCAAAGCTTATCGAAAATGGCTATAAGGTTGCGCTGTGCGAACAGCTTACTGACCCCGCGCTTTCAAAGGGACTTGTTGAACGGGATGTTGTAAGGGTATATACCGCTGGTACGGTAATAGAAGAAAATATGCTGGACGAGCGTGCGAATAACTACATAATCGCCATGTATGCTTCTTCTGACGAGGTCGGGCTTGCCTGCTGCGACGTTTCAACGGGCAGCTTTACCGTGAGCGAGATATCGATTGCGGATAAGATGGACGACCTTGTGAACGAACTTGCAAGGATAGCCCCGCGCGAGGCGATAGCCAATGAAGCATACTTCCTTAGGGAAGATATGGCAAAGTCTTTGCAGCTTAGCTGCGCGGTGACCTGCGCCGATTCGCGTGATTTTGAACCCACACGCGCGGAAGCGAAAGTGCTTATGCATTTCCGTGCGGCGTCGCTGCAAACGCTTGGGTGCGACGCGCTCAAAAACGCTGTGTGCGCCGCCGGCGCGCTTATAAGCTACCTTGAGCAGACGCAGAAAAACAGTCTTGAGCACATAAAAAAGCTTACAGTGCTGCAAAGGAGCCTGTATTTGGGGCTTGATGCGTCCACAAGGCGAAATCTGGAACTGACAAAACCGCTGCATACGGACAGCGGGAAGAAAAGCACGCTGCTATATCACCTTGATAAAACGTCAACTTCCATGGGCGCAAGGTTTCTGCGCGCGGCGATAGAGCAGCCGCTGCAAAGCATAGACGCCATAAACGAGCGTTTGAACGCCGTTGACGAGCTGGTGAACAAGCGGGCGGAACGCGATAAATTATCGGGCCTGCTTGATAATATATACGATATTGAGCGGCTGTGCAGCCGCATAGCTTATGGCAGCGTGAACGGGCGGGACTGCGTATCGCTTAGAGTATCGCTTGAAAAACTGCCAGCCGTGATAGAAAAGGCGCACTCACTTAAGTCTGAAGCATTCTGCCGCATAGCAAAAAATCTTGACGCGATGGAGGACATATGCGCGCTGCTGAGGGACGCGATAGTGGACGATCCCCCCATAGGAGTGAAGGATGGCGGCGTTATACGCGCCGGATACAACAGCGAAGTGGACGAACTTAGAGAGGCCGCCACAAACGGCAAGGGCATGATGGCCGCTGTAGAAGCGCGTGAACGCGCTGCCACGGGTATAAAAAATCTGAGAGTTGGATATAACAGAGTATTCGGTTATTATATTGAAGTTACCAAGGCGTATCAGCATTTGGTGCCGTATGGCTATATAAGAAAGCAAACGCTTGCTAATTCGGAGCGCTATGTTACCGAAGAACTGAAAGAATTGGAAGAGAAGATAACGGGCGCAGAAAGCAACCTTATCAGCCTTGAATACAAGCTGTTTACGGAAATAAGGGAAACTCTGTTGGGCTGCATAGATCGGTTGCAAAGCGATTCGGCGTTGATAGCGGAGCTGGACTTCTATTGCTCGCTTGCGCATGTTGCTTTCGAAAACAACTATTGCAGGCCAAAAATGCAGCTGAACGGCGCAATAAACATAGTTGAAGGCCGCCATCCGGTCGTTGAAAGCGGAATGAAGGGCGCGTTTGTGCCAAATAACGTGCAGCTTGACCAGAAGGATAACCGCCTGCTTATAATCACCGGCCCAAATATGGCCGGTAAAAGCACATATTTAAGGCAGGTTGCTATAATAACGCTGATGGCACACATAGGCTCGTTCGTGCCGGCAAAAAAGGCCGCAATAACCATAGTGGACAGAATATTTACCCGCATAGGAGCATCGGATAATCTTTCCGGCGGGCAAAGCACGTTTATGGTTGAAATGAGCGAGGTTGCAGGCATACTGAATAATGCTACCAGCCGTAGCCTGCTTATATTGGACGAAATAGGCCGCGGCACAAGCACGTTTGACGGGCTGAGCATAGCGTGGGCCGTGCTTGAATATATTGCCGACCCTGCGCGCTGCGGCGCAAAGGCGCTTTTTGCCACGCACTACCATGAACTGACGGAGCTTGAGGGCAAACTGCCGGGCATAAAGAATTACCGCATAACGGTAAAGGAAGTTGGGGATGACATAATATTTTTGCGGCGCATCGTACGCGGAGGGGCGGACAGAAGCTTCGGCGTGCAGGTGGCGCGGCTTGCGGGGCTGCCTGACGATGTTATAGCAAGGGCTAAAGAGCTGCTGAAACAGCTTGAAGCGGCGGACATAAATCACGATATAGAGCCGGTATTGAGCGGCGGTGAGGATCAGCAGATGTCGCTTTTCGGCTCATGCGCAGCGGATGACATAATAGGCACGCTGAGCGATATGCAGCTTGATACAATGACGCCTATGGATGCAATGAACGCATTATACGATTTACAGATGAGAGCAAAGCTCAGAAAGGGAAAAAAATGAGCCGTATCCATGTGCTGGATAGCTATACGGCGAACCGCATAGCTGCGGGCGAGGTCGTGGAAAGGCCGGCCTCGGTCGTAAAAGAATTGCTTGAAAACGCGATAGATGCGGGCGCAACCGCCGTGACGATAGAAACAAAAGGCGGCGGGCTTGAATCTATCCGCGTGAGCGATAACGGCATCGGCATAAACGCGGACGATGTTGCAACCGCTTTTTTGCCGCATGCTACGAGTAAGATCGCCACAACGGACGATTTATTTTCAATAAACACGCTGGGCTTCCGCGGGGAGGCTTTGCCGAGCATTGCGGCCGTATCAAAGGTTACCATGCGCACAAAGCAGAAGGACGCGGCAAACGGCGTGCTGCTGCGCATAAACGGCGGCGACATAATAGAAAACCATGAAGCAGGGGTGCCGGACGGAACAACGATAGAATGTGAAGATCTTTTCTATAATGTTCCCGCAAGGCTTAAATTTATAAAGAGCGCGCGGGCGGAATCGGCACATATAAGCGACTATGTTTCCCGCATGATAATGGCGCGGCCTGATATAAAAATAAAGCTGATACAGTCCGGCAGAACGGTGTTTCACAGCGAAGGCGACGGCGAACTGGACAGCGCCATAGCCTGCGTTTACGGTAACGACATTCTGCCGAACCTTAGGGAAATATACTATGATGACGGGTATTTCAACCTTGTAGGGTTCATTGGTACGGAGCAGATAGGCCGCGCGGCGCGCACGGCGCAGTCGTTCTATGTAAACTGCCGCTATATACGCTCCCAGAAGCTTTCATATGCGCTGCAGCGGGCGTATGATACGCGTCTTATGCAGGGCCGCTTCCCGTTTGCTGTGCTGCACATAGGAATATCGCCCGAAGAGATAGACGTAAACGTTCATCCGAACAAGCTGGAGGTACGCTTCAGGCACGAGGACAGGATAATGGGGCCGTTCGTTACTCAATGCCGTAAGGCGCTGGAGCAGACGGAGGAAGATTTGACGCTTGATTTTAACGCGCCTGAGATAAAGAAAATAGTATATGTTCAAAACGAAATGCCCGGCGCAGTCGCCAAGGTTGATACCATGAAACGAGTTGCCGATATGGCGTTTAGCCAAAGGGACGAAAGCCGCATCGAACTTAGCGCACTTCCGGCGGAAGCATTTGTTCCCAAGCATGATACTGCGCCTGCATATGCTGTGCATGATAAAGAATCGGCTAAAACGGCGCACAGCGAATACGTTGGTGATAGGACGGCCGGTACGCCTATAATACCTCCTGTTTGGCAGGAAATAAGGAAGGCAGAGGAGACGGCGTACATAGAGGCGGATGAAAAAACAGCCCCTCAGCCGGCAAAGCAGGAGGAAGCATATATACCGCAGCCTAAGGTGGAAATGCCCAAAATAACGCCGGTGCAGCAGAGAGTTGACTTTACTCAATATGAAATAATAGGCCAGCTTTTCAGCTGCTATTGGATAGTGCAGCATGATGACGAGGTGATATTTATCGATCAGCATGCCATGCATGAGCGCAGGCTGTACGAAAGAATAATTGAAAGGGATATTCCTGCCGATTCCCAGCAGCTTTTAACACCGGAGATAATAAAGCTTACGCCGGTTGAGTTTGCGCTGCTTATGGATAATATAGACCGGTTCAGCGAGATAGGATTTGATATAGAGGAATTCGGAGCTATGAGCGTGAGTGTGCGCGCAGTGCCTGTAATTATGGGGAAAACGGATATAAAACGCTTTCTTACGGATGCAATAGCGCTGTTTGACGCAAAGAATAAGCTTACGACTATTGATATGAAGCGCGGCGCGCTTATAACGCGGGCGTGCAAATCCGCAATAAAGGCGGGGGAGAGAATAAGCGAAACGGAAATAAGGGCGCTGCTTGATCAATACGATAAGGAAGGCGTGCCGCTTACCTGCCCGCACGGCCGCCCGGTGATGGCGCGCATGACGAAAACAGAATTTGAAAAGCTGTTCAAACGGATAGTATGATGAAGCATAAACTGTTTATAATCACCGGACCTACCGCCAGCGGAAAAACAGCCACATCGGTATCGGCCGCACGGCTGATGAATGCGGAGATAATATCCGCTGACGCAATACAGCTATATAAAAAGCTGGACATAGGCTCGGCAAAGCCAACGGAGGAAGAACGCCGCGGCATAGTTCACCACATGATGGACTGCATAGAGCCCGACGAGCCGCGCTTTACCGTATCGCGGTTCCGCGACGGGGCGATAGAGGCGGCAAATGGGATAATAGCAAATGGAAAAAGGCCGCTTGTTGTGGGCGGTACGGGCTTATATATAAACGCGCTCACATACCCGCTCACTTTTTCACAAATTGCGCCGGATGATGAATTGCGGGCGGAACTTATGGAAAAAGAGCAGACTGAAAAGGGCGCGTTGCATAAAATGCTTGCGGAGCTGGATGCAAAAACAGCCGAGCGTCTGCACCCGAACGACACAAAGCGTATAGTGAGGGCGCTTGAAATATGCATAAAAAGCGGCAAGAAGGCATCTGAGCAAGGAGAGGGCTTTACCTATCGCAACGATGATGCGCTCGAGTTTACGCCGGTAATGGCGGGCATAACCATGCCGCGGGATATGCTGTATGCAAGAATAGAAAAACGCGTGGACGATATGTTTAACGCGGGACTTGTGGATGAAGTTCGCGCTTTGCTTTCGCGCGGCTGTACGCGGGATTTGCCGGCAATGCAGGGCCTTGGATACAAAGAAACGATTGCATACATAATGGGCGAATGCACGCTTGACGAAGCGAAGGAGACAATAAAGCGTGAAACGCGCCGCTTTGCTAAGCGGCAGCTTACATGGTTCCGCAGGGAGGAACGCATACGTTGGTTCGATGCAACGGAATACGGCTGCGCGGAGGAACTGGGCAAGGCGATAGCGGAGCATTTTTTGACACAGGAGGAGCAAAATGGCTGATACACGCGGCAATTTGCAGGATGAATTCCTTAACCAAATACGGAAGGAAAAGCTTCCTGTCAGCATACATGTTATAAACGGATACCAATTTAACCATCTTAAGGTTATCAGTTTTGATAATTATGTCATTCTGGTTGAGGATGACGGGGGAGTGCAGCGGCTTATATATAAGCATGCCGTATCGACCATAACAATAGAACAGAACGCAGCAAAGAAGGAGCAACTAACAGCAAAATGACGAATGAAGGCATCGGCGCGATAATGCGCGAATTAGGGATATCAAAGCAGGCATACGATTTCGTCCGTTCGGCTGAAAACAGCATAAAACCTGTTTTTGAAAGGATAGATGCAAATGCGGAAGTGAACTTTGCCCGCGTTTTGGCCGGATTCAGGAAAGAGAACGTTGGCCTTAGGCATTTTGCGCCAACGACCGGCTATGGTTACGATGATGCGGGCAGGGATACGCTGGACAGGCTGTTTGCACATGCACTGTTTGCGGAGGATGCATTGGTGCGGCCGCAGCTCACCTCCGGAACACATGCGCTGTATCTTGCGTTGTCCGGTTTGTGCCAAATGGGAGATGCCGTTGTTGCTGCGTCCGGCAAGCCGTATGATACGCTTGAAAACGCGATAGGACTGAGCGGTGACCATCCGCATTCGCTCAAAAAGCAAGAGGTTTCGTTTGATTATGTTGACCTTAATGACGACGGCAGCATAAACATAGACGGCGTGCTGAATATGGTGGCGCAAAAGAACGCCGCCGTGCTGTATGTTCAGCGTTCGCGCGGCTATGCGTGGCGCGATTCGCTTCTGGTGAATGAGCATATGGCGCCGCTGTTCAGGGCGGTAAAGGAAAGATTTCCAAATATAGCTATATTTGTGGATAACTGCTACGGCGAATTTACTGACGTTGTGGAGCCGCTGTGCGCCGGTGCGGATATAATTGCAGGTTCGCTTATAAAGAATCCGGGCGGCGGAATAACGCCTACAGGCGAAATATATTCAGCGGATAGAAAACCTGCTCACGGTGCCCGGAATGGGGCGGGAGGTGGGCTCCTACGCGGCGAGTTATCGTCCGTTCTATCAGGGGCTGTATATGGCGCCGCATACAACAGCGCAGGCTTTGAAGGGCGCGGCGTTGTTTGCGCGCGTATTTGAAATGCTTGGCATGGAAACAATGCCCTCGTCCAATGCAAAACGATCGGACATAGTGCAGGCCGTGCGCTTTGAGGAAGCAGAGGGGCTAATATCATTCTGCCGAAGCATACAAAGTGCGTCTCCGGTCGATTCGGCTGCCGCGCCGGAACCGTGGGATATGCCCGGCTATACATCGCAGGTGATAATGGCCGCGGGTGCGTTTGTGCAGGGATCTTCCATAGAGCTCAGCGCGGATGCGCCTATAAGAAAGCCCTACACGGCGTATGTGCAGGGCGGGTTGACATATGAACATTGTTCGCTTGCAGCTATGCTTGTGCTGACGGATCTTATAAAGAAAGGCATAGCGAAGCTTTAATATTCACGGTAAAGGCCGATGAGCTTGCCGACTATTTCAACATCGTTTATATCTACTATAATGGGCTGCATGCTACTGTTTTCGGGCTGCAGCCTTATTTTATTGCCATTTTCATAGAATACGCGCTTTAGCGTTGCTGATTCGCCGGATACGCGCACAACGCCTATTTCGCCGGACTCAACGGACATGCCGCGGTGGATTATTATAATATCGCCGTCGTTTATTCCGGCTTCTATCATGCTTTGGCCCTGAACCCTAAGCATGAATACTTCAGTATCGTTTGCACCTTTAAGGAGGTGCTTGGGCATGACATAGTATTCCTGGATGTTATCCACGGCAAGGATGGGTATGCCCGCAGCTACATTGCCGACCAGCGGCACGGATTGCATGTGCGTGTTTACGGCGCGATCATTTGTACCCTCAGGCAGCGTTATGCTGCGCTGCTTTGACGGATTGCATATTATAAGCCCCTTCTCGGCCAGATTGCTTATATGCATATGCACGGTGGACGTGGATCTCAGCCCAAGTGCCGCGCCTATTTCGCGAACGGTAGGAGGATAGGAGTTGATTGCTATGAACTCCTTTATATAATTATATACTGCTTTTTGCGTTTCGCCGGATTTACGCATGGTTAACCTCCTTGGTTTGTGGTATTATAGTATCGCATTGATTGATTATAGCACATGCCGGCAGTCAATGCAAACCTTTGTTCTGAAAGAACGCAAAGAAACGGAGTACGTTATGAATGCAAAGCAACCTTACAGAACCCCGGAAGGGGATATGTGCGATCTGGATCCGAATAAGATATGCGATAACTGCATGAAATGTGTGAATAAAAACGGCGCGGATTATACGGAAATACTTGCCGATTTTGACCCGGAATCGATACGGGTATTCACGCCGGGCGATGACGAGGACGATATAAGCGAACCTATAGAGCAGCTGGATATAGACCCTGAACTTATGGCGGAGTGGGAAGAAAAGCTTCGCCTTGCGGAGGAAGCTGAACGCGAAGGCGAAGCCGAAGCGGTAGAGGAGGAGTTGATTGAACCGATAGGCTACCGCGGCGTGCGCCAAAGGCGGGCGCATGTTTCCCATGTGCAAAGGCGCGGTTAATCGTCCCTAAGCTTTATTACCTTTGCGGCAAGCCTGCGCCTGTCTTCCGATACTGCGGCGTAATGCTTGCGCGTGGTGTTAACGTCCTTATGGCCCAAAACATCGGCCACCAGATATATGTCGCCGGTTTCCCTGTAAAGATTCGTACCGTATGTGCTCCTAAGCTTATGCGGGGATATCTTTTTCAGCGGAACGGCGATTTTTGCGTATTTTTCAACCAGGTTTTCAACTGCGCGGACGGTGAGCCGCGTTTTTTGCAGCGAAAGGAACAGCGCGTCCTCATGCCCTGGGGCAGCCTGTATGCGTTCGCGCTCAAGCATATATTGCAGCAGCGCTTCACGCGCTTCGTCGCCGAACACCAATATGTCCTGCTTGCCGCCTTTGCGCACGATGGAAAACTCGTTTGAAGTAAAGTTTATGTCATCCATATCTATGCCCACCAGTTCGCTTATACGTATGCCTGTACCGAGGAACAGGGTGAGAATGGCCAAATCGCGTGCCTGCGTCTTTTTATGGTATGCTTTTTGCTTATCAGTTAATCCGTCGCCGTTTTGCACAACGTCAAGCAGGTCTGCTACTTCGTTCGGCTCAAGGCGTATTATGGCCCTATCACGTATCGTGGGCAGGTCAACGAGAGACGGCGCGTTGTGCGTAAGCTTTTCTTTTTTATAGAAATATTTATACAGGGCGCGGATGCTTGAAAGCTTTCTTGCCTTCGCGCGATCCTGATTCACCTTTTCGCGCTCATCATCGTCAACGTACATGGTGACATAGCTTAAATATATCTCAACATCCGTAACGCTCACCCTGTCAATGTCCGAAAGGGTAAGGGAGCGAATATTATCCCTCTTGAAATTCTCGTTTTCCTTTATAAGAAAGCCAAAGAAATTCTTTAAGTCGCCCGCGTATGCCACGCGCGTGCGTATGAGCGTTTCGTTTTCTATGCCGCGGAAAAACTCCGCGCAGAACGGCGGCAGCTCGTTGATCATGCGCTTGAGCTGAGCCATGTATTCTTTATATTGAACCGAATCAAATGTTTGGTTCGCCATAGGGAACCCATCTCCTTCCAATTAGCAACTATTCGCTAAACACAAGTTTAACGAATAGTTGTGTAGAAATCAAGTCCTATTTTGCAAGCAGAAGCTTATTTTGTGCTGAGCGACTTTATAGCGTCCCGTGCAAGCTTATCGCAGCGGTTGTTGTTTTCGTTGTCGCTGTGACCTTTAACCTTAATAAATCTGACTTTGTGCGTGCTTGTCAAATCTATAAGCGTCTGCCAAAGATCCTGATTTTCAACGGGCTTCTTGGCCGCTGTTTTCCAGCCGTTTCGCTGCCAGCCGTCGATCCAGTTCTGCTTAAACGCATTGACCAGATAGGCCGAATCCGAATACAGCGTCACGGCGCACGGCTGTTTGAGCGCCGTGAACCCCTGCACGGCGGCGAACAGCTCCATCCGGTT
>ENA-OURS01002243-OURS01002243.1-human-gut-metagenome-genome-assembly--contig:-NODE-2243-length-14074-cov-2.371424_pt1 | contig 14074 bp, 10 predicted proteins | sample MGYA00242109_ERZ509010 | MGnify/ENA primary metagenome ERZ509010 (study PRJEB26280, sample SAMEA2338774) | human gut metagenome | biome: human gut; feature: human-associated habitat; material: faeces... | reverse complement strand
ATATTGAACATTTCGTGGTAAATCCGAGACATATTGAGTTTCAGATCCTTGCAGACAGCTTCGGAAATGTGATCCATCTGGGAGAGCGTGACTGCTCCATCCAGAGAAATCATCAGAAGATGATCGAGGAATCCCCATGTGAGGTGATCTCCGATGAACTTCGTGCCAGAATGGGAGAGGCAGCGGTGAAAGCGGCAAAAGCAGCCGGGTATGAAAATGCCGGAACGATTGAATTCCTTCTTGATAAAGAAGGCAGATTTTATTTTATGGAAATGAATACCCGAATTCAGGTGGAGCATCCGGTTACGGAGTGGGTGACAGGTGTGGATCTTGTCAAAGAGCAGATCCGCATTGCATCCGGGCTTCCACTATCCTGTAAGCAGGAAGATATTCAGCTGACAGGGCATGCGATTGAATGCCGGATCAACGCAGAAAATCCATCCAAAGGTTTTCGTCCGTCACCAGGAACGATCACGGACATGTATTTTCCAGGAGGAAAAGGAATCCGTATTGATTCCGCTGTGTACAGTGGATATACGATCCCACCGTATTATGATTCCATGATCGCGAAGGTGATCGTGTGGGCGAAGAACCGTACCGAAGCAATCCGTAAGATGCAGAGTGCGCTTGGTGAAGTGATCATAGAGGGAATCGATACCAATGTAGACTATCAGTATGAAATCCTGGATCATCCGGATTTTCAGTCAGGAAATACAGATGTAGAATTCATCGAAAGAATGGAAGCAGATAAATAAAGTGTTACTGTAAACGGAGTGAACAGTAACGTATAGTTTTGGTATTAACAGGAGTGAACGATCATGAAGTTGGATAACATGTTCAAAAAGACAAGAATTGTTTCCAGAATACAGAGCCATAGTGCGGTCCGTGCTTCCAGGCCGGAGGTACCGGAAGGACTTCTTCGTAAATGTAACAAGTGCGGAGCTGCCATCATCGCAGAGGATGTAAAACAGGGATATTATATCTGTCCGAAATGCGGAGGATATTTCCGTGTACATGCATATCGCAGAATCCAGATGGTGATCGATGAGGGAACTTTTGAGGAATGGAATCAGGATCTGATCGGTGGAAATCCTGTAAATTACAAAGGGTATCCGGAAAAAGTACAGGCACTTCAGGAGAAGACCGGGCTCAAAGAGGCTGTTGTCACAGGCAAAGGCAAAATAAATGGCAGAGATACTGTGATCGCAGTCTGCGATGGAAGATTCCTGATGGCAAGCATGGGCTGGGCAGTTGGCGAAAAAATCACCAGAGCAGTAGAACGTGCAACGGAGGAAAAACTTCCCATTATCATTTTTGCCTGTTCTGGTGGTGCCAGAATGCAGGAAGGAATCACATCTCTGATGCAGATGGCAAAAACTTCCGCGGCGCTGGAACGTCACAGCAAGGCCGGACTGCTTTATGTAAGTGTTTTGACAGAACCTACGACAGGCGGCGTGACGGCAAGTTTTGCGATGCTGGGGGATATCATTCTGGCGGAACCAGGTGCACTGATCGGTTTCGCAGGCCCGCGTGTCATTGAGCAGACTCTTCGTCAGAAACTGCCGAAAGGATTTCAGAGAGCAGAATTTCTGGTTGAGCATGGTTTTGTAGATGATATTGTAAGGCGTGAGAATCTGAAGGAAACACTTGGTAAGATCTTGGAGATACATGCGGTATCCTGGAAAACAGAAAACAGGATCAGAACGGATGCAGCTGAATTACATCACGCGGATCATCCGGGATCAGATTCTGAAAATCTGACAAATGACAAGTGTGATTCGGATAGAGGAGATTCTAATCCAGCTGGCATCAACCCTTACCTCACAGCCTGGGATCGTGTACAGATCTCACGCAAGATTGATCGTCCATCCGGCAGTGATTATATAGAAGCACTTTTTACGGATTTTATGGAATTTCATGGAGACCGAAATTACGGAGATGATAAGGCAATCATCGGTGGAATCGCAAAATTTCATGGAAAACCGGTCACTGTTATCGTGCAGGAAAAAGGAACCAACACCAAAGAAAACATTGCACACAATTTCGGCATGCCGATGCCGGAAGGATATCGCAAGGCGCTGCGCCTGATGAAGCAGGCAGAAAAGTTTCAGCGTCCGGTAATCTGTTTTGTGGATACGCCGGGAGCTTTCTGTGGTATCGAGGCAGAGGAACGAGGACAGGGCGAGGCTATTGCCCGTAATCTCTGGGAGCTTGCCGGACTGAAAACACCGGTTCTGTCTATTGTGACAGGAGAAGGTGGAAGCGGTGGGGCACTTGCCCTGGCAGCAGGTGATCAGGTATGGATGTTGGAGAATTCCATATATTCTATTCTTTCACCGGAAGGATTTGCAAGTATTCTCTGGAAGGACAGTACTAAGGCAAAAGAAGCTGCCGCGGTCATGAAACTGACAGCATCGGATCTGTATGAGAAAGGAATCATTGAGCAGGTGATTCCTGAACCGGAGAATCTGACACCGGAAAGTATGTGGCAGGTGGCTGAACGCCTGAACGATAAAATCTGTACTTTCCTTCAAAAATATACATCTCTTTCCGAGGAAGAACTCCTCGAAACAAGATACGCCCGTTTTCGTAAGTTCTGAATTGAAATATCACGCGACTCACTTCTTTCACTTTTCCTACATTATATAGAAAAAGGCGCGCAGGAAAAGAAAAATATCTGGGACAGAAAAGGAAAAGTGTGGAAAAACCGAACACTTTTCTTTTTTTGTCTATACAAAAGGACAGAAACTGGAATTATAATATATAAAAAGAAGAAAAATCGGAGGAGACACGAATGAAAGAAGTAAAATCGCCAAAGAAGCCGTTACTTTATTATTATGGAATCGTGCTTCTGATCATAATTGTTTTTAATGTGCTTGTAACCCCGATGCTCACAAAAACAATGGTCAAAGAAGTCGATTATGGAACTTTTATGTCGAAGATCGAAGATAAAAAGATTGATGATGTCCAGATTGAGGATAATCAGATCCTTTTTACAGATAAAGATGATAAAAATACCATCTATAAAACAGGCGTGATGGAAGACCCGACTTTGACAGAACGTCTTTATAAAGCGGGAGCAAAATTTTCCAAAGAAATCGACCAGCAGATGTCACCTGTAGCAAGTTTTCTGCTGACAGGAGTTCTTCCGCTTGTCATCTTTATCGCCCTGGGACAGTACCTGAGCCGCAAGATGATGAATCAGATGGGCGGTAAGAATTCCATGGCATTTGGAATGGGAAAAAGCAATGCCAAAGTTTATGTACCGTCAACCGAAGGTATCCGCTTCAGTGATGTAGCCGGTGAAGAAGAAGCAAAAGAAAATCTGCAGGAAATCGTTGATTATCTGCATAATCCGGAGAAATACACCAGGGTTGGAGCTTCCATGCCGAAAGGCGTTCTGCTTGTCGGCCCTCCAGGTACCGGTAAAACCATGCTGGCAAAAGCAGTAGCCGGTGAATCCAATGTACCGTTCTTCTCGATGTCCGGTTCTGAATTTGTGGAAATGTTTGTTGGTATGGGCGCATCCAAAGTTCGTGACCTCTTTAAACAGGCAAAGGAAAAAGCACCTTGTATCGTATTCATTGATGAGATCGATGCCATTGGTAAGAAACGTGACGGACAGATGGCAGGTGGAAACGATGAACGTGAGCAGACCCTGAACCAGCTGCTTACGGAGATGGATGGTTTTGAGGGAAATAACGGTGTTATTATTCTGGCAGCAACCAACCGTCCGGAATCTCTTGACCCGGCACTGACCCGTCCGGGCCGTTTTGACCGCCGTGTACCTGTAGAACTTCCGGATCTTGAAGGTCGTGAAGCAATCCTTAAAGTACATGCAAAAAAAGTTCAGCTTTCTGACGATGTGGATTTCCATACGATCGCAAGAATGGCCTCAGGAGCTTCCGGTGCAGAGCTTGCCAATATTGTAAATGAGGCGGCTCTTCGTGCTGTTCGTGATAATCGTGAAGTAGTCACAGAAGCAGATCTGGAAGAAAGCATTGAAGTTGTTATTGCAGGATATCAGAAGAAAAATGCGGTACTTTCAGATCAGGAGAAAAAGGTAGTTGCATGTCATGAGATTGGACACGCTCTTGTAGCAGCAATGCAGACACATTCTGCACCGGTTCAGAAGATTACGATCATTCCAAGAACTTCCGGCGCGCTTGGTTATACCATGCAGGTAGAGCAGGGAGACAAATATCTTCTGACAAAGCAGGAACTGGAGAATAAGATTGCAACATTTACCGGTGGCCGTGCTGCGGAGGAAGTGGTATTTGGTGAGATAACGACCGGTGCATCCAATGACATTGAACAGGCAACCAAGATTGCCCGGGCCATGATCACCCGCTATGGTATGAGTGATGACTTTGATATGGTGGCTATGGAAACCGTGACAAATCAGTATCTTGGCGGTGACGCATCCCTGGCATGCTCTGCGGATACGCAGAATGAGATTGACCGTAAGGTTGTGGAACTGGTTAAGAGAGAGCATGAGAAAGCGAAAAAAATTCTTCTTGATAACCGTCAGAAACTGGATGAGTTATCCAATTATCTCTATGAAAAAGAGACGATCACAGGAGATGAATTTATGGCAATCCTGAATGGCGAGGCAAAAAAAGAGACAAATACAGAAACGAAAATAGAATCAGGAGCTGAGAAGAAGGAGGCGGATGCAGATGAACAGACGATCTGATATTGGATGGTTTGAATTAATCGTGGGTATCATTCTGATCATATTTGGTGTTGTGATCATGCGTCAGCCGGTAGGGGTACTTACCTGGATCGTGATTCTGTGTGGTGTGCTTGCAATCTTAAGCGGAATTGGGGATATTGTTCTGTATGTCAAAATGGAACACTTTACCGGGTTTGGACCGATCGTTTCACTTGTCACAGGAATCCTGAGTGTGATGGCCGGATTTATGCTCGCGGCACATCCGGAAGCAGGAAACTGGGCGCTTGCAATGATTCTTCCAATCTGGATTATTGCGCATTGTATTTCCAGACTTTCTCATCTGCAGTATATGAAGATGCATTACGGAATGACTTATTATACGATTTCACTGATTCTGAATATCCTTGGTCTGCTCGTTGGAATCCTTCTGATCTTCCGGCCGATGATCACGATCCTTTCCATGGGTGTGCTTGTAGGAGGCTTCATGATCATTGAGGGAGTGGAGCTCATTCTTGTTGGACTGGACGGCAGACAATATTACAGATAAAAAAGAAATTCAGGTACAGGTGGATCTGGTATTGGCCTGTCAGTTGCAAAAGCAATCGTACAGGCGCATAAAGGTAAAATTACCGCAGAAAATAAAAACGGAAAAGGATTGACGATCACGATTCTTCTATAAAAAGAAGAATATATGAACAAAGCCGCCGCACTCTTGTGCGGTGGCTTTTTATATTGTAAAATATATAAAATAAAACTTCTTAGGGTTCAATGACAAAGGGAGGAGAAGTTTTGAAAAATAATTATACCGTAAGCAGCAGAAAAAGATTTCTGTTCTATATTCTGATGATATTAAGTCTGCTCTGTATCATAGCATTGCAGTTTTTTGGACAGAATGAAAGGGATGGAAATACAACAGAAAAAATCTTATTTACCAGGGAACTTTTACCTGGCAGAAATCAGATGGAAGCAGTGAAAAGATCAGCGTTCCGGGACAGTATGATGTAAAAGCAAAGGATACGATGACTATCCTGACCAGACTGCCGGAAGATTATCATGAGAATACACTGGCAATCCGTTCATCACTTCAGTCGGTCCGATTTTATGTGGATGGAGAACTGAGAATGGAATATGATACATCAGGGACTAGACTTGTCGGAAAAAACTCAGCAAGCTGTTATGTGTTCTGTCCGACATCAGAAGATGATGCAGGAAAAGAAGTGCGTATTGAACTTACCACAAATACAGCAAAATATTCTGGAGTGGTAAATACTGTTTATTGTGGAGATGAGGCAGCAATCTGGGGGTATCTGTTTCAGACGTATGGACTGGAGACTGTCATTGCTCTTTTTTTGTTGTTTGCCGGAATCATTACGATCATTTTTGGGTTTTCTCTCGGGATTGCCTATCAGACGAAATTTGATATGGAATATCTGGGCTGGTGCGTTTTTATGGCAGCAATCTGGATGCTTGGTGAGTCCAAGATGCGGCAGCTGTTTTTTCCGAATCCGTCAGCACTTGCAACGCTGTGTTTTGTAATGATCATGTTAAGTCCGATCGCAATCGGATATTATATGGATACGCTGCAGAAAGGAAGATACCGGAAAGTATTTGGAGTGGTAGAAAGCATAGCATTTCTGAATGCTCTGATCTGTTCAGCACTTCATATTCTTGGGATTGCGGATTATATCGAGACACTTCCTGTTGCCCATGTGATCCTTGCAGGCAGCGTTCTGATTGGGTTCATTACGATGGTCTGTGACCTGAAAAGAGGATATGTGTCAGAAAAATATACTTTTTTCAGTATTATATTGGCAATGATCGCTATTATAGCAGAGTCGAGCCTGGTTTATTTCAGAGTTTCCGCATCAGGAATCTTTATAGGAATCGGAATGATCATACTGCTGTGCACAAACCTGCTGAAAACGATCAAAAATATCCAGAAAGTGGAAAGCCGCCGTCAGAGAGCAGAGTTAAATAAGCGCAGGAAACAGATGGAAACCATGTCACTGCAGATGATGCGGACACTTTCCACAACGATTGAGGCGAAAGATGAGTATACAAGAGGACATTCTTATCGGGTGGCAGAATACGCAGCTCTGATTGCAGAAGAACTTGGGTGGGATAAAAAAGAAATCAGAAATCTTAAAAATGCAGCACATCTGCATGATATCGGTAAGATCGGTATTCCGGATAACATTCTGAACAGGCCAACCAGACTGACGGAAGAAGAGTTTCAGGTAATTAAAGAGCATACCGTCATTGGAGCAGAGATACTAAAAAATATTACGTTGATCGATCATGTGAAAGAGGTGGCTCGAAGCCATCATGAAAGATACGATGGTATGGGGTATCCGGATGGATTGAAGGGCGAAGAAATTCCGCTGTATGCAAGAGTTATAGCCATAGCAGACTGTTATGATGCTATGAAGTCAAGGCGGATTTACAGAAATCCGCTTGGAGATGAAGTTATATATAATGAAATATCCAGAAACTGTGGATCACAGTTTGACCCCAAGATCGCAGGAGTCTTTCTGAAAATGTTGAATGAAGGTCGCGTAGTGATCAGAGAAGACGGCAAGCTTGCAGATAAAGAAGATAATCTTCTGAATATGGAAGCAGAAATTGAAAAGTTCATCTCCACTGTAATGATAACAATGAAAACACAGGAAGACAGTGAAGGATTTGATTTTCTGACAGGATTGCCAATGAGAAATCGTGGTGAAAAGCTTGCGGCACAGTTTATGCAGCAGGACAGCGGTTATCTGGTATTTCTTGACATGGATAACCTCAAGAAGATGAATGACCTTTATGGACACAAAGCAGGAGACAGAGCATTGAAATTACTTGGATCTTTCTTGATGGAATATGCACATCATTCCGTTGTCTGCCGCCTGGGTGGGGATGAATTCCTGATGTTTGTGCCGAACGTTTCAAAAGAAAAGATAACAGAGATCGTCACAGAAATCCAGGAAAAATTTGAACAGAGCAAGGAAAAGGATGTAGCGATCCGTTGTGCTTCTGTTTCTGCCGGAATCTGTGAAGTAAATAAAGGAGATCCTTTTGAAGAATGCTATTCAAAGGCAGATAAGGCCCTGTATTATGTGAAACAGAATGGAAAAGGAAGCTTTTTCTTCTATCAACAGATGGAAGGGGAAAAGATTGTTGGCTATGGAACAGGAAAAGATCTGACACTGGTTTCCAAAGCACTGAGCGCCAGCGGCGATTATTCCGGGGCACTTGAGCTGGATTATCGTGAATTCGCCAAGATATATGAATATATGAATAGTATGGAAAAAAGATACAAATGTCATTGTTATCTGGTGATGGTAACGCTGGAAACGGAAGCGGATTCTGTATTAAATATCGAAGACATAGAATATGCACTGGAATGTATGGAGCAGGCAATACGACAAAAAATACGAAAGGTTGATGTGTGCACGCGTTACAGTTCCATGCAGTATCTGATCATTCTGTTTGAACCAGATGAAAAAACAATTCCAAATATCATGGAACGTATTTTCAGTCAATATCGTGAGCAGTGCGGAAAGAAAAAACTGCTTCTTAATTATGAATATATGTCAATGACGGAAAAATAATACAGAGGCTGAATTGTTGGAACATTACGGAGTAATTTCCTATAAAGTAAAGTAAAAAGCGCGGTCGTAATAAATGCGACTGCGCTTTTTGAGGTTAAAGAATGATTTTAATTAATGGCATATTCTGATTAAAGAACATCTTCTCTGCGGATATATCCAGGATGTCCTTCTTCTGCGATGATCTCATTGCCGTGGATGACCTTGGCCCATTTATCCATTACCTGATTTTCAAGATGAGCATTCTCGCCGACAACAGTATGAGACAATACAATGCTGTTTTTAATGACAGCACCGGCTTTGATCTGGCATCCACGTCCGATAACGGAATTTTCGACTGTTCCTTCGATCAGACAGCCATTGGAGATAACAGAATTCTTGACAGATGCACCTTCCAGATACTGGGTCGGGCAGGAATCGTTGGTTTTGGTATAAATTGGCCATTCCGGATTGAACAGTCCTTCTGCAGTTTTGATGTCGATCAGAGAGATATTTGCGTTGTAATAACTGTTAAAGTCAGTAATGGATGCAAAATATCCTCTGTGTGAAACACCGCGGATATCGAGATCCGCAGAAGATTCATTGACAATCTGAGGCAGAGTGTACATCGAAGAAATTTTCCGGGCTTTTTTGATCAGTTCAATGAAAAGCTCTTTACTCATAACATATGTATCCATGAAGATGTTGCGTTTCTGGGCACTTCCACGGTTTTTTTCGATGGATTCAACACCTTTCTGTTTGTTCAGATTCAGAATATCACAGTTCAGGAATTTTTCTCTTGCATTGTCCACAGAATGATACAGGAGTGTGATATCAGCACCGGAATCAATATGTGTCTGAAGAAGTTCCCTGTAATCTTCTGCATATACCATGTAAGATGGCGCGATGATCACATATGGCTCATGCATTCTTTCAATGAATTCAATATTTTCATAAAATGATGCGATATCTGTATTGTATACATCATTTTCGGAACTGTTCTGAGCGAACATAAGCTGCAGCTTGCCACGTTTGGAGTTGATGTTGTAATGACGTCCGGTTCCGAGATGTTCTGCCAGAGAACGTGGCTTGGTTCTTACATATACCTGGATGCGGTCGATACCGCTGTTGCTCATATTTGAAATAGGAAAGTCAATGACACGATATCTTCCAAGGAAGGAAAAAGCACCGATCGGACGATACTGCTGAAGTCCTTCTACTTTGATATGGGTTCCGGAAGATGTGACAATTCCAAATGCTCTTGCCATATTATTCTACCCCCTTTACACGTTTGGACACGAGTTCGATATTTTCACTGTCTGCACTGCCTACAACAGCATCCTGGCCAATCTTGACATTATCAGCAACAAGTGCACGCTGAACAACTGCGCCGGCGGCAACTTCTACGCCTGGCATCAGTACACTGTCAATGATCTTGGCACCCTCGCCGACTTTGCATCCGGTGAACAGTACAGAATGCTTAACTTCACCTTCGACAACACAGCCCTGTGTGATAAATGCTTTGTCGATTTTGGCATTTGGTCCTATGTACTGAGGAAGAGCAGGTGTGTCTTCTGTGTAGATCTTCCATGTTGGATCGTTCAGATTCAGCTCATTTCTGGAATCAATGAGGTCCATATTTGCTTCCCAGAGAGAGTCGATGGTTCCGACATCTTTCCAGTAACCTTTGAATTTATATGCGGCAAGTGTTTTATTGTCGTTAAGGAGACACGGGATAACATCCTTACCAAAGTCATGGTGGGAATCAGGATTCTTCATATCTGCAAGAAGGATCTTGCGGAGAAGCTTCCAGTTGAAAATATAAATACCCATAGAAGCAAGGTTGCTCTTCGGATGCTCTGGTTTTTCTTCGAATTCAACGATGCGGCCGTTGCCATCTGTGTTCATGATACCGAAACGGCTTGCTTCCTTCATCGGTACTTCAATGACTGCGATCGTTGCATCGGCATTCATTTCCTTATGGTAATCCAGCATTTTGTCGTAATTCATTTTATAAATATGGTCGCCGGAAAGAACTAAAAGATATTCCGGAGAATATTTATCGATAAAATCGATATTCTGAGAAATCGCGTCAGCAGTACCTCTGTAAACGTCAAGATCTGCATCAGCTTTTTCACGTGGTGGAAGAACAAAGACTCCACTTTCTCTGGCATCAAGTCCCCAGCGTCCGCCAGCTGCTACATAACTATTCAGAAGAACGGATTCGTACTGAGTCAGTACTCCGACAATGTCCACTCCGCTGTTAGCGCAGTTGCTGAGCGGGAAATCAACAATGCGGTATTTTCCGCCATATGAAACTGCCGGCTTGGCTACTTTGTTGGTGAGTTCATGAAGACGGCTTCCACGTCCGCCAGCCAGGATCATCGCTAACATGTTGTTTTGTTTCATAGTGAACCCTCACTTTCCTTTTAGATTGCTTATATGAATCTATTATACATTTTTTACAAAAACATTTCTACATTTTTGAGCAAAAAAGTGTGGCTTGATTGATATTTTTTTTTGATGATTGTTAAGTGTGTATTAAATTGATGGAAAAATTTCGACAAAAACATAAAAAAGTAACAAAAACAGAGGAGCGGACGAGAAATGCTGTATACAAGGCTGGAAAGGAGCCGACAATCACTGGACGAAAAGTATGTTTTACGTTATAATAACAAGGTTAAAGGGAAAAATAAAAGTGCTATTTGACGGATGAGAGGGATATAGTGAACAGACGAGAGGATTTTAAACGTTTTATAGTATTTTGTCTGGCAAGTCTTGTTGTGATCGCACAGACAGCTGTTTTTGCATATATCTGGTATGACTATTACAGAGGACTTATTTTTGAACCGTTCTGGAGAAAAGGTAACTGGGTCCTGATTGCAATCTACGGATTGATCAATGTTTTGTTTTCCAGACTTTATGGAGGTCTGAAAGTAGGATATCTGAAACGCATAGATGTATTTTATTCTCTGACGCTGGCTACGATCTGTACAAATATCGTGACATATTTTCAGATCACGTTGATCAACCGATGGTTCCTGAGACCATGGCCAATGATAGAGATGACACTGATTCAGTTTGTGATCATCCTTGTATGGATATGGGGTTCCAGATATATTTATTCAAAATTATATCAGGCAAGGAAACTTCTGGTGATTTATGGAGACCGTGATCCTGGTGATCTGATCAGTAAAATGAATTCCAGACGTGATAAATATGATATCAGCGGAAAAGTTCATATCAGTGTGGGTGAGAAAGAAATTTACCGGATGATGAAGGAATATGACGGAGTGATCATATGGGATCTTCCGGCAAATATCCGTAACCGTTATCTGAAACATTGTTTTGCACATTCTATCCGGTGCTATCTCAGTCCGAAGATTTCTGATGTGATCCTGATGGGAAGCGAACGCATTCATTTGTTTGACACACCGCTTCTTGTTGCGAAGAACATGGGACTTTCTATTGAGCAGCGTGCAGCAAAACGGCTGTTGGATATTATTGTTTCGGGTATTGGAATCATAGTTGCATCTCCACTGATGCTGATCATTGCATTGTGTGTGAAGTTTTATGACAGAGGTCCGGTCTTATATCGACAGGAAAGACTTACGGAGGGCGGAAGACCATTTAAGATCTGTAAGTTCCGTAGTATGTGCGTGGATTCCGAGAAGAACGGTGCAAGACTTGCATCCAAACATGACAGCAGGATCACCCCGGTAGGAAGAGTACTCCGCAATCTGCATCTGGATGAACTGCCTCAGTTATTTAATGTATTTATGGGGGATATGTCTCTGGTTGGACCGAGACCGGAAAGACAGACGCTTGTCCGCGAATACTGCAAGGAAATTCCAGAGTTTTATTATCGCCTGAAGGTTAAGGCAGGACTTACCGGTTATGCGCAGGTATATGGTAAATACAACACCACACCTTATGATAAACTGAAGCTGGACCTGTTCTATATTGAGAATTACTCTTTTGTACTTGACCTGAAACTGCTTATGATGACAGTGAAGATATTCTTCCAGAAAGAAGTTTCTGAAGGAGTAAATGATAATCAGACAAATGCACTGAAGGATTCAGTGGATCCGGTAAAAGAACTTTCTGAGAAAGAACCGGTGGATCCGGAAGAAAAAGAATAAGCCACGGGGGTTTACCCCGTGACTTTTTTTCAGCTTTTTTCCATAAAAGCTACATATTCATCAAGGACTTCGTCCGGATCACCGATTCGCTTGATCTGTCCTTCGTGCATCCACATAACAGTATCGCAAAGCTGTTTCAGAGTTTCGATACTATGGGAGACGATAACTACGGTACGATCTTTGTTGGAGATCAGGCTCTTCATCTTTTCATAACTCTTCTTTTTGAATTTCTGGTCGCCGACACTCAATACTTCGTCGATCAGCATAATGTCTGTTTCAAGAATAGCTGTGATGGAAAAAGCCAGTTTGGAATACATACCGCTGGAATAAGTTCTGACTGGCATATCAATGAACTCGCCGATTTCAGCAAAATCAATGATTTCCTGTTCTTTGGCTTTGACCTGTTCTTCAGTAAAACCAAGAAGCATACCGGAAAGAGTGATATTTTCACGGCCGGTCATCTCACGGATGAAACCGACACCGATGGACAGGAGTGAAATACTGTGTCCGTTCAGGTCAATAGAACCACTGTCCGGAGAAAAGATACCAGCCAGTGCGTTCAGTGTGGTGGATTTTCCACTTCCGTTCTTACCGATGATACCAAGGATCTCGCCTTCGCGAACGTAGAAGGAAATTCCTTTTACTGCAACAAAACGGTCAGGTTTCTGACGTTTCAGATGAAGCAGAGTTTTCTTAATAGAAGTTTTTTTCAGATTCTGGTAGCTGATAACCAGATCTTTGACTTCGATTGCATGCTTTTCTTCCATATTAAATCACCTTTACATAGCTGTTTTCGCTCTTATAGATTTTGCGGATACCAAGGGCACAGAGTACCAGCCCGATCAGGAACCACAGAAGCAGAAGCTTACGATGAGGTGCCTGTCCGTAGATTACGCACTGACGCATGGATGTGATCAGAAATGCGATCGGGTTTCCCTTGCCGATGTAGTTGTTGTATGGTGCCGGCAGACGACTCATGATGTTCCAGAATACACCGGTCAGGTAGAATACAAGGCGAAGTGCGATACGCAGAACATTGCCAAGGTCTTCTACAAATACACCATAATGAAGCAGAAAACAACTGATACCAAAAACTACAGTAACCAGTGTGATCAGAATTGGAATCACATACAGGATATTCAGAGTCAGCGGAACGCGCCATATAGCAAGCATAGCAACGATGATCAGCAGAGAAATGCACATCTTGAAGCCGTTGACACATATTCTGATAACCAGAAGGATGAATTTTGGTATATATACTTTGGATACGATTGGTTTGTTGTTCTTGATGATCTTGACACTCTGCAACAGACACTTGTTAAAAAAGTCCCAGAGAGTGATGCCGACAAAAACGAAGATCGCAAAGTACTGTTCTTTAGACTTAAATACATATCCGAACATGAATACATAGATCAACATGAAGCACAGAGGATCCAGTACCCACCAGAGCCAGTTCAGATAGGAATTGGCTACTTCAGCTTTCAACTGGGCTTTAGAAGAGTAAATGGCATACTTCCAGTACTTCTTCATGTCATCCCTAAATCGTTTAAACATAAAATCCGCTCCTATATTTTCTTTATTAAATTATAGAACCCCCAGTAATCTGAGGGCTGTGACCTTACTTATCATACACTACCAAAGGTTTGTTGACAAGAGAAATCTATTGTTCTTTCTTTATTATTTTG
>ENA-OURS01002224-OURS01002224.1-human-gut-metagenome-genome-assembly--contig:-NODE-2224-length-14147-cov-3.283849_pt1 | contig 14147 bp, 4 predicted proteins | sample MGYA00242109_ERZ509010 | MGnify/ENA primary metagenome ERZ509010 (study PRJEB26280, sample SAMEA2338774) | human gut metagenome | biome: human gut; feature: human-associated habitat; material: faeces... | reverse complement strand
GGTTCACGCAGAGAAAAGCGAGATTGTATGGCATGTGAAGAATCTTGAACGCCACGGAATCAAGCGTATTCCTGTCGGCAGAGACGCATATGCCGACCTGATCTGTGAGGCGAGAAGCGGCGAAAACGAAAAGCCGAATATAACGGTAAAATCGGATAAGCCGATAAAGGTTACGGTTATCTGCGGTGACAATAAATTTGTGATTGGAGAATGACTATGAAGCTCGGATTTACTCTTTATAATTTTCACTCGGTAATAGATTCGCTTGAGGATCTCGACAATGTTCTTGCAAAGCTTGAGGATATGGGTGTTGATACCGTTCAGGTATCGGGCATAGGTTTCCTCAATAACTATGACGTTGCAAAGCTTTGCAAAAAGCACGGCATGGAGGTTTGCTTAACCCACCTTTCGTTCGACAGAATCGTCAACGACACCGATGCGGTTATCGAGGAGCACAAGGCTCTCGGATGCAAGAATGTCGGAATCGGCTGGATCGAAGAAAAGTACCGTGGCGAGGACGGCGTCAAGAAGTTGGTTGAGGAGCTTACCCCCGCTGTCGAGAAGCTCCATGCGGCAGGCATGAAATTTGCATACCATAATCACCATTTCGAATTCATGAGATATCCGAACGGCAAAACGGGCTATCAGATGCTCACGGAGCTTGACCCCGAGCTGATAAGCTTCATTTTTGACATACATTGGGCGCAGACGGGCGGAGTTGACCCTGCGTCATATATCAGAAAGCTCGGCAAGCGTATCAGCGTGTGTCACTTCAAGGATTATCGCATTATTAAAGATGCCGAGGGCAATTTTGTTCGTGATTTTGCCGAGATCGGCACGGGTAATCTTGACCTTGACGAGTGCTACAGAGCGTGCCGTGATTCGGGAATCGAGTATATTATAATCGAACAGGATTCGACGCCGCTCGACGTTTTTGAGTCGGCACGAATCAGTTGGGAAAATCTCAAAAAAATCGCAGAAAGAAACTGAAAACTCATGTCATAAAACAAAATCAAAGCCGTTCGGCCTGAATCAGACCGGGCGGCTTGACTTATGCTGTCTTCGGTTCGATGCGGTCATCGCCCCATGTGAAACGTACATTTGTCGAAAAATTTTAGTATGTTGTGCCGGTCGGCTTCGTGGTATTATTTTCACAACATACCGATGACGGAGGCAATAATTTTGTATACTATTTACTAAATTATAATTCTCTCTTGTAATATCACGGCGGAATCATGTCGATTATGACTTTATTCAATAAAATTTGTGCAATATATGCACTAAAAAGTTTTTAAACAATATAAAAATATAGTTGAAATTGAAGTTTAATTATGATAATATAAAAATGTATGTATAGGGAAAGTGGGCTATTGTTGATTCATCTTACAGTAAAACTTTTCTAAATATCTAATATGGAAACGCACCGTGTGCATTGGGGCTTTATGTGTTTCCGAACATGGGAGGTAAATATCATGAAAAGAAAACTTTCGAAACTTGGGAGGAGTACGGTAAGCGTACTGCTCTGTCTTGTTATGCTTTTGACTACCTTCTGCTTCTTCGATATCGGTTCTGTGATATCGGAAGCGTTGGTCAGCAAGAGCGACCATGCACTTACAGAGGCAGGAAGCGATTCCAGCACCTTTGCAAAGTACAATATCTTAATGCCGGAGCTTGTCTATATCAAGGCAGGCGGAAGGGACTCGGAGTATTTTCTGAACGCAACGTCAAGCGGCATGGTCAGCGAGCCGACTTCAGAAACCGGCGTGTTCAGCTTCTCCTGTGCAACGGCAAGAAGTGTAACTATTTCAATAACCGTTCTTGATGCAAGCCTCAATGCATCAAGTGCAAACAGGGTAACAAATGTTGCTTTTACTGACGGTTCATACATGTCGTCGGAAAAGTCGCTGTCGGCTTCTTCGTCAACCGTTACAAAGACGATCAAGAGCCTTTCCATGGCGAATTTCGAGGAGAACAAGCAGTATATTATCCGCTGGAATATCGTGTATACGACTGCTTCGGGTTCGTACACGACCTATGCCTATACGGGCATTAAATTCCCGCTGCTCGCTCAGGCAGGTATGACAACAAGACAGTATTATTACGGAACCTACGGCGGCATAAACGGTAACCCTGCCGAGTCAACGACTTATTCGTTTATAACAGGTGTGGATGCCGTAAAGGGCGGCAATGTCGGATCCAAGTGGGTCAGCACCGGCTCAACTCTCACAGCTCCGCTTATCAATTTCAATGCAAGCCTTTACCCCAGAGGACTTGATATGCCGATTGATAATAATTATTTCAACCCGGACGGTTCGGGTGTGCTTCTCGCGTTTGCAAAATATAAAACCAACGGAATCTATTTCGGTGAAGGTTCGAGAATCTATAATACTCCGTGGGACAGCTCACAGTCATACAACCCCATGAATCTGATAACCGACGATAAGGTCAGCAAAGGCTATTTCGGAGGTAAGCCGGGTACTGACGGCGACAGCTACGGATATGCGGCGGCAGATATCATGATCGACACGTCGAGATATTCGAATTTCAAACAGGTTCCGAATCTCAGAGCCGGATTTGTAGAGTTCGATTCCGACGGCGGTGCAAACCAGAACTATCTGAACGCAATCAGAAATGTTTCTTATACATCTTCAGATGCTGCAAAGTATTTCAGAAAGAACAAAACTATCAATAATAATGCCGGCAGTCAGAACACAGCTCCGACGATCTACTGCCCGGACGTTGACCGTTCGGATGAAAAGAACGACCGTTCATGGGTTCGTGGACTTTACAAGCTCGACGGTAATATTACAACTGCGAAGAACAATCTTAAAAAGACGACATCGGGCGGAACAGAGCTTCAGATTGCTTCCTTCAGCAATAATGTTTATTCAACTTATATCCGTTTTGAATATTCGCTTCGTTTTAATCCGTTTGTCGGTTTTGATGAGTATTGCTCCGGTATTTCGACCGTAAGGCTTAATGCAACCCTCACAAGCAAAGCTACGGCTCGTAAATATTACAGCCGGTTCCTCAACTCAGGCGTCAACACATCGGCAAGCAATTGGTCAACGATTGAGGGCTATGTTAAGTCATATATCAAGACGCTTTGTGTACCCACTGCGGCGGCAGGCTCTTACACTAATCCTGCATCTGCAATCTCAACGGCACAGACAAACCTCAAAGGAAGCATGAAGACCACAACACCGTTGTCGGCTCCCTTGTATTTTTATGTTCCCGAGACAATTTACCTTGCTCCGAACATTGATTCTTCTCACACAAGATCATCAGCTAATTTCCAGTGGTTTATCCAGAATACGGTTAATACAGCAACCGCAGGTGCGGCAACAACAAAGCAAAGCTATGATACAAATGGTTATGTGTATTTCTCATATGCAAACCTTGATACGACCCAAAATGTTTCGCTCAGTGCAACAGCATTAAACGCAAGCGGCAGTGTTATTTCGGGCGGCTCGATAAAAAGCCTGACTTTTAGCGATGACGGAGTATATAAAAAAGCCACCATTACTCAAGAATCAACCAGCCCATCTCTTACGGCTGCAACAACGGGATACTATATCCGCTGGACGGTTAAATATACCGATGCGGTTGACGGATATGAAAAGCAGGCAGTTGCCTATACATATGTGTATAAACCGTATATTCAGCCTTCCGGTACAGCTATGGATAGCCGAAATGAAGCAGGTGATAACCATGATGCAGGTAACATTACATGGGTATCAGGTGTTCACAGTGACGCAGCCGGCGGTGACCGTTATCCTAACAGCGTTTCCGGCGGAAACAGAAGTATGGTTCCGTTTTCGTCAACAGCTAAGTCGAGTAAACCGCTTGGCGTTAAAGGAACCCAATTATACGCCCAGTTCCCGGACTGGTTCGGTACATCAGCCTCCAATAATAGTCCTAATGATTGGTTTAATACAAGTTCGAGCACATATCTCCCGAGAAAGACTTTTGTATATTTAAAATACTTTGAGGGCAACGGAGGTTTTTGGGGCGGTACAAATCCCAACTCCAACCACACTTGGCTGACGGCTCCGACAACCTATCTTTATGTTGATACCAGCCGTTATTCAAATCTGAAATATATACCCAATCTTTCAGCAGGACTATTTGTCACAAGTGATAAAAGTTCCGATAAAGGTGCATGGTATGTAGCTGATGCAACGGATAAGGAAGAAACGGTCAGTCAAACAGAAAATCAAAGAGATAAAAACAATTTCGGCAGTGCAAGGACTTTGTACTACAATTATAAAAAAATAATAGCTAATGAGGGCTCCTTTGATTCCCCGGGCGATTATGAGGCAGAAGGCGTAAAGTACAACGGCCCGGTCGATATTGAACTGATGAAGGCTGCCGGTTCAGAAAAAGTATATAAAGTTAAGGCGACATACTTTAACTCTCAGAGCACCGATAAAATAACTAACGCCGGAGTTATGCCTATTAAAGTTTATCAGAATGATAAGGGCGATCTTCGTAAAGCGGTAATGAGAGCACAAAACAATTTTCCAAACCTCGGAATTACTTATAACGGCTCGTCATTTAACAGCTATTTTTATAGCGGAACGGAATTTACAACGTTTTGCACCAATTAAAGGGCTTATAAAGAACTTGTTAAGCTTGACGGACGCTTTTATTCGAGTAAAACCATTGCCGCAATCGCTAATGAATTGAATTCGGCAATAGACAATTTGATAGCCGGCAAATCTCTTAAAACGAACTGCACAGCCCGTGAATACAACCTCGGCCTTGAAAAGCTCGGCAACGGCAACTACAAAATCATTGAGATTGATGGCGGCGAGCAGTATGAAATAACATACGACGCCCGTGATAATGTATACTTCACTCCCGATACATACGAGGGATATACATATGTCGGCAAGTGTGCGTTGACGAACGAGTCGATAGTTCCTTCGGATTATTACGGCAAAACGCTTGCTTCTCTTCCGGCATTTTTCACGTCTTCAAATACCACCCGTCAAAAGATGGAGCTTCAGGGAGGCGTTCCCGTATTCACCGACGGAGCAGAAACAATCACCGTTCCGAGGTTTGACGGAGATACCACTGCCTATGAGTGGGTCGCCGCAGTCAATGATACCTCGCTGACGATGGTTAATTTCTACTTCATTGATCAAAACAAGATATATTTTGACCCGAATGACGGATCAAGCGGAGTTAACCTTCTCACTCAGCCTACAACATATAAATCGGGCAATAATTTCTATTCTCCGACATTTACTTCAAGCCCCGGCAACGGAGTAACGGCAACGTTCGACCAAACAGACAGCACGTTTACGTTCAACGGAACACCGACGACGGGTGCGGAATATTTCAGATTCCCGATTGCAGGCAAGCTCAAGGCAAATACCAATTATACATACAGAGTTGTTTATGTCAGCGGCTCAAAGACACTTGACGGCGGCACGCTTACATTGACACTTGATATCTGCGACAAGAACGGTAACAGATGCTACAAGGCAAGCGGTGAAAACTACAGCGACAGATTTGTTTTCGACCAAACCGCAAACCAGGCAACAACGTCAAGGACGCTTGCTCCCGATGCGTACCAGGCGGCAAATGCGGAATTTGTTCAAGTGTTTACCTACAGCCCGAGCTACGGCACGGTCAAATACAATAACTATAAGGTTAAGATTGAGCTTGTTGAGAGCGGTTCGGCAAATCAAACCTATTCTCCGAATGCAATTCAACAGTTCTACGGTCGCAGCATCGGCACAATGCCTGTGCCTGTTCGTGATAACTACCGTTTCCTCGGCTGGTTCACAGCTCCGGACGGCGGCGACCGTGTAACGGCTTCATCCGTAATGGGCAGCAGCGACATGACTGTTTATGCTCACTGGGCGCTGACGGAAAAAGCACTTCTGCTCGATAACGAGTTCGATTTTGACAGCTTTGTTTCAAAGGCAAGCAATAACAACAGCTTTGATATCCTGATGAACTCGTATAAAGCGTGCAAGGGTCAGGCGATGACAAATCCGTTATCGGATCAGACCAAGCCTTATACATACTCAATAGCAAAGGATGTTGAGGGCGATACCGCACTCAATGTTAAGTATGACAGATCATCAATTAACGGCAACGGCGAGGTTTTTGATTCCTTTAAGTCAAACACCTATACCGCATCCAAAACCGGCGAATATACCCTCAGCTATGAGTACAGAATCAACGACTATTATTCGCAGTTCAATGAAGAGCATGGCAATTCTGGTTACGATTCCGTGGTTCTCGGCTTCAGCACGAATGACGGCTATTGGTACAATGGCGGAGTTAATACAGGCTATACCGAGAATAAAAAGCCGTCCAACGGCTATGAGTCCGTTGAGCTGAGACGCTCGTTTACGGCAGGAACACAGTATTTCTTTAACATGATTTTCTATTTCTGCAACGAAGACGGAGCAAACCGTTTCCGTGCGGATTTGGATCTCAAAAATGTTGTTCTCAAAGACCCGGACGGAAATATCGTTCTTTCTTCAAACGGTATGAATACGGTTAGCGGCACATCATCATTTGACTCGGACGCAAGAGCGATTACTCTCAAGCCGACCGGAACAGATTGCTACACAAATACTTATGATAATTTGTCAAGCTACCGTTCAACGCTTGAAGCAGGCAAGAAGTACACTCTTTTGATGGACTATCAGGCAACGACGGCTATGCAGATAGCTCCGTTTATCTTCTTCTACCCGAACGCAACCTCAACGAGTTATACTTCACACGAATCGGCTTATATCCAGGTCCCAGCAGGCTCAGGTACGGTTGCAATGCAATTCACTGTTCCGGCAAATAACTATTACCAGATAAGGTTCAGCGAAAACAGCGTTGACGGCTCAACCGTTCCCGGCACTCTGACCTTGGGTAATATCTCGCTCCAAAGAACAGAGATATTCTCCGATGGAGCGTATGTAGCCGATTCAAGCACATACCTCGGCTGGGTCAGCAAGGTAACAGGTTCGGCAAGTGCAACGGCGGTTTATGTCAATGACCTTAGCTCAAGAAATGAGAAGCTTACAGCTCATTATCAGGATCTTGAACACGGCTCGCAGATAACCGATGTTTATGTGCCGACCCGTGAGGGCTTCACGTTCCTCGGCTGGTGGAATGCCGCAGGCACGCAGATAACCGATGCCAACGGAAATGCGGTGGGCAATGCTGCAATTACCGCAACAACGAAGCTCTATTCACGCTGGATGTCCAAGACCTTCAGTCTCAAATACAATGCTTTCAGACCGAACGACAGTGCAGGAGCGGTAACCGACGGCATAGTCGCCGATCTTCCGTCTCCGAATCCGCAGACTCTCAAGTTCGGCGTGGCTTCTTCAATCAGCTCAACCGTACCGACCTTGACGGGTTACACGTTCAGCGGCTGGTCAAAGACCTCGGGCGGAACAAAGGCCTACGATAAAGGACAGGCACTTTCGGCTTCGACCGTAAGTCAGATGTATAAGGATTGCGGCGGCGAAACATACAATATTTATACTGTATGGACACCGCACAAGTTCTATGTTAAGTTCAACGGCAACGGCAATACGAATACAACCGTAAATATGACGAACCAGCAGTTCACATATGACGTTTATCAGAAGCTTTCGGCGAACAAATATGTCAACAACAGAACGCTGACTTACAACAAGAACGATTCGGCGGCAGCACCTGCAACAATCGACAGAAACTCCGACACCATGGGCCTCACGTTCAAAGGCTGGACAGCTTCGGCAGAGGGCGTTGCAACGACCGAACCGACAGTTAAATACATCGACGGTCAGAACATAAAGAATCCGAACGGCTATTCAACCGACGGCGGCACAACGAACCTCTATGCAAAGTGGCAGGGCGTAACCGTAACGCTTCCGACGACGACGAGATCCGGTTATATTTTCGCAGGCTGGTATGATGCAGCCACGGGCGGCAACAAGATCGGCGACGCAGGCGCAAGCTACACCATCACCGCAGATAAGACGATTTACGCTCATTGGACGACAAGAGAGTACACAATCACCTATATTCCGAACGGCGGAAGCGTAACGCCGACATCGGATACGTTCACGATTGAGTCTGCAATAGATCTTCCGATGCCGAAGAGAGAAGGGTATGTCTTTGACGGCTGGATGGTAACAAAGGCAGAGGGCAGCTGGGTAAAGGATACGCTTTACACAGGTGCAAAGATCGATGCGGGCAATTACGGCAATGTGACCGTAACGGCTCAGTGGAGCAAAATAGTCAACGTCTACTTCTATTCGGGCGAGAACAAGGCGACTGTTTACACGATTCCGTTGACATTTAAGAACGGAGAGACGACGAAGCAGATAACGACCCCGACAAGCGCAGTGGCAATCCAAAGCTGGAAGTGGTGCGATAGCTGGATAACGGAGGATGCAGCGAAGAATAATCTGACAGAGACAACGGTTACCGGTGCGATAAAGAAAGGCACAGAAATAACGATCAATGTCAATAACGGACCGTTTGCGTATTACGCAATCTATACTCAGACCCAGACGTTGAAGTATAACTCAAACGCAACCGAAGACAAAACCGTAAAGAATATACCGAGCCCGACAAACGGCACGGCATATTACAACTCATTCACTTCACTCGATAAGGCGACAAACGTAACGCACGATATTCCGTCAACGGTACCGACAAGATCGGGCTATACATTCGCATCGTGGAACACAGAGCCAAACGGAAGCGGAGAAAGCCACGCAGCCGGAGGCAGGTTCACGAATAAGAATCAGACCGATACGTTGTATGCGATCTGGAAAGAAAATAAGTATACAATAACGTATTCATACAATGGAAGCGGAACGGCAGACAAGAGTATAAATTATACTATAACGTCGGCAATAACGATTGAGAACGCACCGACATATAAAGATCATGTGTTCGTCGGCTGGAAGGTGACGGAGGTAGCCGCAGAGACAAGTTGGACATCGGGCACCCTCTATGTTGCAGGAGCCAAGGTAGGCACAGGCAATTTCGGTAACGTAAAGCTTGTTGCACAGTGGGTAGATATTAGCAAAGCTCAAGAAAACTATGGCAATGAGGATTATGTAGACGCAACAATTGATGTTGTAATCGGTGTTGACAAAGACAACAAGCAGATTGTAACAACCGTTCAGAAGTTTGACAACAGCAACGGTCAGTACACCGAGTATGTCAATGCAAAGAAAGCCTACGATGATACGATGAATAAGCTCAAAGATCTTCAGGAAGCAGCGGTATCAAAGACCGGAGAAGATCTTATTGCCTGCGGCGAGAAGATCAAGGAAACGCAGAAATCCTTCCAGGCTGCGGTAGATGCACTTGCCGGTATAACCTTGAAAGAAAGAACCGTTATTTCGGATTACCTTAATAATTTCCGAATAGACAATACAACAACGGAACATAATCTTTCGGAAATGAACCTTAACCATTATTCAAAGGACGTTTTGAATGAAGTGCTTAATACACTTACAGCCGGAGCAAACCTGAATAAGGAAGGCAGAAAGATAACCGAAAAGGTCAACGGCAAGTCGTACCAGACGATAATGAACGAATATGTTGCAAAGATAGCAGATCTGTTCAAGAATCAGAAGTCGACTGTAAAGGAAAGCAAACCGGCGTTTGAGGTATATGAATCTGTAGCTTCGATTAACAATTCAAATGACGCAAGCCTTAAAGCAATGGCAGGAGTAACGGCAGTAAACTATGTTCATACCAAGAAGGGAGCAACATATTATTGCTATGTTAACACAAAGAATCCTGTAATATTGGTAACGGTAAACGATATCGCAGGCAATTCGAGAGTATGCTACCCGACAAAGGCGAAGGTATTGAAAGCGGAGAAATCACTCGAATCAAAAGAGGGTGTTACAGCTTCATATTCAATGGCCAACATATATGTAACAGGCGATACAAGCTATGATAACTATATCAATAACAAGATAGAGCTTAACAACAAAAATGCATCAATAGGCTCAAATCTAAGTTACTATCAGCAGAAGCAGGTAATCAAGCTTACACCTGAGTTTGTTGGAAATTCCAACGGAACGGTAACATACGAGTTCGCCGCAACGGATGACGCATTAAAGGCAAATGTAGCAAACCAAGCAAAGCTTTCCGGTGATACAAGTTATTCAAACACCGCAAGATATTCCCTGATTGATCCTAAAAAACCGGATACTGTCGACAACAGAAAATACACAACAAATGAGAATACAATAAAAATTGTTGTTGATTATCATGTAGCCGAGGAAATAAAGGATAAAAACGGCAACGTTACGGACTATAAAAAGCTTGACGTAACGGGCGATCAGGTAGAGAATGATAAGTGGCTCAACCAGTATCATCTGTTCAGACAGTCCGGCGGAGCAAGCAACTGGGAGCTTCCCAAGACCGGAGACAAGGCCTACACGGTAAATGACAAATCCTACGGTCAGACCGACAGAGGCTCATTCACATTCACCTATGAACTGGGAGCTTTGGATATAGCGAACGGAAAGCTCAACACAACGGATGTAAATGAGATCATTGCATTGTTTAAGAATTCCGCAAACTATGATAATGCAGTAAGCTGCAAATTCCAAGGAACAAAGTATCAGGAAGTAGCCTCAAACGGACAGAAGATAATCAGAACCGACGGAAAGGGAGTCGGATATCTGCCTTGGGGCAACAATTGGAGCTTCAACTATTATCCGAAGTCACAGAGCTACACATATGTACATCTTGTAGACAGATGGGGCAACGTAGCGGATAAGGTATTCTATGTGGGCAATCAGGATATCAAGGCGGTAAGCGTGGCAACAGCGTCAACGGACGGCAGCTACACAATCCTTGAGGACGGCGGAAGCGGAATAGCAACGCTGAGCCTGAATGCGGCAAACGTAGAAATCCTTACGGACGAGAACTCAACAATCGAGAACAACGTCTACAAGACAACAGGCAATGTGATAAGAATCAAGACGGGCGAAGCGAACAAGAGCTATACTCTTTCAATGAAGGATAAGGCGACGAATGCTTCGACGGCAGCACTCAAGAGCGATGAGAACGGAATAATCACGCTTAATGTCGAGGATACGGCACACAAGAGCGGAGTATATACGTTCACATTGAACGGCATGGAAATCAACCTCTATGATAACGTGGAAAACGACAAGTATATCGTAAAGGTATACGACGGAGAAGCGGAAGAGGGAGAAGCAGCCGAGCTCAGAGTTGTAACGACAGGAGAAGTCGGAAAGGTAAGATTCACCGACACTGACGGAAATACGATAACCGTAGCGGCAAGCGAGAAGAACGACGACGGAACAAAGACGTGGTCGATGACAAAGAGCAAGCCGGCAGGAGAGTATGAGTACAGCATCAGTGTAAAGGTAGGCTACGAGTGGATAACAGAGAACAGCAAGGTCAAGCTGACGTTCACGGAGAAGATACTCGACAGCGGACTTATCAGGAGCGCGGAATATGACGCCGAGAGCGGATTGTACAAGATCACGATCGAGGGCAGAGCGACGAAGATACAGTTCATCAGCGAGGACGGAATGACGAGAACGTACACAAGATATCATGACTCGGTAAAGAGCAGAAAGACGTATGATGAGGACGGCAACGAAGTCAACGATACGGCAAGAACGCTCGACCATGAGATCTGGCTTGTAGACGCAAAGATCTACTCGGGACAGAAGTACACAGTCATGGGCAAGTTCGAAGCAGGCTGGAACAGAGAAGGCACAGCTTCCCTCACCGCTCATTGATGAGAAAATCTAACCCCTAATAACCAAATATCCCGCCCCGAATCGAGCAGTCGGTTCGGGGCGGGATTTATAATGCAAAAAAAGACAGCCATGCAAATTTGAAATCTGCATGGCTGACGGCTTTATATAATGTTTTATTTCAGATATTTTTCAATAAAGAATCTCGGACGCTGCTTACTTTCAAGGTAGATTTTACCTATATATTCACCGACAACGCCTATGGCTATGAGCTGAAGCGAACCGAAGAACCAGATTGAAAGAACAGTTGATGTCCAGCCGGGAGCAGTTTTATGGACAAAGTAGCTTATCAGGGCATAGAGTGCAAAAATGATGCTGAGCAGGAAAGTTACCGCACCGAGAGCGGTGATAAAACGAATCGGCTTAACGGAAAAGGAAGTTATTCCGTCAAAAGCAAATGTGAGCATCTTTTTAAGCGGGTATTTTGACTCTCCGGCAAGTCTCGGCGCACGGTCATAAGTCACTGTTGAAGATTTAAAGCCGACGAGCGGAACCATGCCTCTGAGGAAAAGGTTAACCTCTTTGAATTCGAGCAAGGCTTTAACGGCTCTTGAACTCATGAGGCGGAAATCGGCATGATTATAGATTGTTTCAACACCCATCATTGACATGAATTTGTAGAATCCCTGAGCGGTGGTGCGTTTGAAAAATGTGTCGGTCTCTCGTGAATCACGCACGCCGTAAACAATATCAATTCCGTTGTTGAAATCATCAACCATTTTGTCAATGGCGTTAACGTCGTCCTGAGCGTCGGCATCTATTGTAACGATCATGTCACAGTCGTCAACGATGGTTGACATGCCGCCGAGAAGTGCATTTTGATGTCCTCTGTTTCTCGAAAGCTTAACACCGACAAATTTCGGGTCAAGCTCGTGCAGGCTTTCGATAATTTCCCAGGTTTTATCCTTTGAGCCGTCGTCAACGAAAGCAACCCGGCTGTTTTCGCTTATTTTTCCGGCATCAATCAATGAATTGAGCTTGTCAAGAAAAATCTTTGAAGTTAACGGCAGAACTTCTTCTTCGTTGTAGCACGGTGCAAGGATATAAAGTGTTTTTGTTTCCATAATTAATTCTCCTTAGTTTGAAAAAGATAATATGTTTGAATTGTTTTTTTATCTGTCAATGCTGATTCCGCAACGCTGTATTCCTGAGAGAAAACGAGCGTATAATCAGTCTTTAGTGCGATGTTTTTCTTGTAAATATCGGAAAGCTCCACGCCTTGTTTAGCGGCAATGGCTACAAAATCGGCCATGCCCTCGGCAATGTATCTGTTTTGCTCGTCGATATTCTCGGGATATCTGTCATATAAAAGATTCTGCTGTTCAAAGTGCTTGAATCGGGGAATCTGCCTCGCCGCAAGATAAATTCCCGAATCCAAAGAGCCGTAATTGAGAATTTTGCCGTTCGGATTGTGTGTACCGATATATTCGGCGGCTTTAGACTGTACCGTTTCTTCGCCCTTTCTCGGAGCAAATCTTGAAGAAAGATTGAAAAAATTCGATGCGGTCGACGGAATGATTGCAACGCAAAGAATAGCAGCAATTATCCGCGATTTGCTTTTTGTGATTATATTGAGCAGATATGCCGCAGCGATAAAAGTAAAGACCGTGAATGCGGACATCGGGATGAAATAGTAATTGTAGTATCTTATTCCGAAGTAGATTATATACAGCCCGAGGCAGCAAACGAACGGAACGGAAATGCGAGAAAAAAATCTTTTTTCCGTGAAGATTTTTGTTGCGGCAAAAAGGATTATTCCGAGGAAGCCGAGAACGAATAAAGCAGGAGAAATTGCAAGATTCTCGCCCAAAGAATGCAAGGGCTCAAGAATTCTTGAAACAAATCCGAGATTTTCGGCTTTCGGATATGCTGTTGCGTTGAGGACAAAATAGGTGTTGATAAAATCATAAAGCGCACCCTTGACGGCGAAATAAATTATCCACGGCGCAACGGCAATCGCCATGCCGCAGAGGAAAACTATTGCATTAACAAAGGCTCTCATGAAATTTTTCTTTGCTATCCAAGTGTAAAGCAAGATATATGCCGCCCAAGCGAACCAAAAGCCGATGACGGTGAATTTAATCATCGCAACGCAGCCGGCGAAAAATCCGACAAGCAGGAAAACGGGCTTGCCGAGTTCTGCCTGCTCGGTGTTTTTGAAACAGCGGCAGAAAAAATAAATGCTGAACATCAAAAGAGGAAGACAAAATTCCTCGGCACTGTCGCCGTAGTAATAGCCGCCGGAATTGACGGTGACAAAGCAGGTGAGCACGGCGGAAATCACCGACCATGCCGTTCCGACATAAAGAGAAGCGATTTTATATGCCGCAAATGCGGTTGCCGAGAGGAAAAGAGACTGAATGATGT
>ENA-OURS01002206-OURS01002206.1-human-gut-metagenome-genome-assembly--contig:-NODE-2206-length-14255-cov-2.972676_pt1 | contig 14255 bp, 9 predicted proteins | sample MGYA00242109_ERZ509010 | MGnify/ENA primary metagenome ERZ509010 (study PRJEB26280, sample SAMEA2338774) | human gut metagenome | biome: human gut; feature: human-associated habitat; material: faeces... | reverse complement strand
ATTGTTTTTAATTAAATTTATTGTGGTTTTTAAAAAGAATCTTTCCTGCCCATTCCATATCTACTTTCATAAAGCTGTCCATAGAATGTTCTTTAATTGCATCTTTGTACTTGTCCTCCACCTGACGGTAAAACTCTCTTGTCAGCGGAATCTTCCCTATTCCTTTTTTCTGGAAAAAGACTAAAAAACAATAGTTATCTCTATTATAATCAAAAAGAATATTCAAAAGTGTGTCGTCTTCCATTTCCTTTTTCATCTGGTCAATATACATGATTTTGATAATCTCAATCACACGATCATCTAAATGATTATCGGCAATCATAATCTTTTCTTTTAAATCATTAATATTATCTACAAGACGTTTATCTATACCCTTTTCCCGTTCAAGCTCCGCAATCTCTGCTTTAATCTCTGCATTCATGACCGGTGCCATGTAAATCATAATATTTCTTTGGCTATCCACATATAAACTGTCATATGTAAGCGGTGCCATATACTCACATTCTTCACAGCTAAACTGGTACAGCCTGTTCTTCATAATTTCTTCTTTTAATTTTGCCTTCTCTGTTACATTAATAACCTTATACTTTTTAAGGGAATGCTTATGCCCGCACTTTGGACATTCTAATTCTTCCATCGCATAACTTGTCAGTCTTTTGCCTTCCATACTACATTTTCCTCCAACACCTGCAGATATATTTATAAAAAAAGTAAAAAGATATCTGCCTTTTCTAACTCTTATAATAGGCTGATTTTGCCATGCAGTCAAGAAAGAATATGCTTCTCACAAACCACATATTTATCTATTTGTAAAGACAAAAAGGACTTCCCGGAAGGAGGAGGCATCCGAACCTTCCGGGAAGTCTCTTTTAGTTTAAACGCAGATCATATTTCCTGTTTAACGAGTTACAATCTTTTGTTTAGAAAGCTTACTGAAAATTTGCTTGCCATTATACTTTACATAAGAACGTACTTTGAAACGATATCTTCTGTAACGTTTGAAGTTTACATTGTTTGTTGTGATCTTTACAGAAATTGTCTTTTTCTTTGCATTTTGTACAACTTTAGACTTTCTATCGCGGGTAAATTTCTTCTTTTTACTGTCATACTTATAATATTTTTTACCCTCAATCTTTCCAACAAGTTTAAACTTCTTCGTCTGCCACATGTACTCATAGAGTTGATATCCTTTAACATTACGTTCTGTTTTAAGCTGAATTGCTGCCTTTGTCGTTCCAGCTTTCTTTACAGATGTAATCTTTGGAGTCTGCGGCTTTGTAACAGCAGATGCACAATTAGATACCTGTCCATAAATTACTTTTTTATTTAAAGATACACCATATGCTTTTACAAGATATCTGTATACCGTTCCCGGCGTACGCTTCTTATCTGTATAGGCAGTCTTCTTTCCTTTGTCGTATCTGTGACTTCTGTTCCATCAAGCTTCCAGCCTTTGATATGACAGAATTTATTGGATACTGCAGTAAACTTGATACTTGTTCCATATGCTGCTGAAATTTCTCCATCGGTCTTTTCCTCTGTATCTTTACCAACAAGAAGTTTACCCTGCTCATTGTTTACTTTATAAGTTACTTTATAAGATGCAGGAACAAGCTGTACAGAAACTTCTGTATTCTTCTTTACTGTCACTTCATAGGAAGTGCTGTAGCTGTCAATTACCTGACCGTCTACTTTCCAGCTTTCAACGATATAGTCTGCATCCGGTTTCACAGTAAATGTATATTTTTCATCGCCATTTACTTTATCGCCACTTGCAACTTCGCCTGCCGCTCCCCTTGCTGTGAGCGTTCCATTAGAAGGCTGTGCATAGGTTAATGTAAACTGGTCTTTCTCACAAACTGCCTCTACTTTATAAGAAGCAACTTCTGGTATCTCTTTTGCACCACTTGGAACAGTAAATGTAAATGTATCACCATTTTCTCCGTCTACAGCCTTTCCATTTACTTTCCAGCAGCTTACCTTATATCCGGTATCCGGCTGTGCTGTAATATCTACCGTTGCTCCGGAAGCAAGGACAAATCCAGTTTCAATATTGGCAATCTGATCTACCTTTCCTGCCACTGCACTAACGATCTTTCCGTTTGCTCCGTCAATTGTCTGCCATTTACCACCTTTTTCTCTTCGCTGCCATTTGTAATTAGTTGCTCTGTAATCAGAAGCCGTACTGGACAGATCTGCCTTAAATACAGCACTTCCACCAATCTTTACACTTGTATCTTCCGGATTAGTAATTGTGACGGTTCCCATCTTCTCCGGAAGTGTCGTAACGATAAGCTTCTCACTGAAAACGGATTCTCCGGAGATTGCATCTCCTTTCTTTCCTTCTTTATAAGCCTTGATTGCATAAGTATAGGATGTATCTGGTTTTAATCCTGTAACTTCGTATGTACTCTCTGTTCCATCGACTGTTCCGATCTGAATATCACTTCCATCAGAATAAATCTGATAAATACGATATTCATCAGCTCCTCTTTCTCCTGCATCCCATGTAATCTTCGCAGAATCAGATGTTACACTCTCTACTGCCAGATTTTCCGGTGGAGACGGAGGTGCGATAACATTTGTAAGCACATAACCAAGAACCGGTATTTCTGTACCATTTACCTTTGTTGTCCAATGTGCAAATTTCCAGTTAAAATCATAACCTTCTACCTGTTTACCTGTAACTGCACCCGTCTTTGTAATCGCCTCTGTATTAATCGTAGACTGCGATTCCGAATAAGTTGTACCGGCACCGCCGCCTGCTTTTACTCCAAATACAAGTCCATAAGCAGTAAACGAAGCATTCAGGTCATAGGTAAATGTCTTTTCCTGTTCTGTCTCTGTTGAAAATTCCTGTGTTACCGTTCCTTCCTTTCCATACTGGGTAGTTATTTTGCTTTCTGCCACATTATTAAGACCCGCTGTACTTGAACGGTAAGAGAATGGATTGCCCGGTGTGGCAAGTGTTCCATCTGCGATTTCTTCCAGTTCATAGCTTTGAGCTGCCTCATTATACTCATCCACCGGAAGCATACTTGTCAGCAGAGTACCCTGTCTCGCAAGTACCATCGTATCTTTTGTTCCTTTAATTTCATACCGATATGTTGTAACCGGTCTTCTGTAAACAATAACCTGATTTTCTCCCGTATCATTGGAGTAATTTAAGGAAAATTTCTTTGTCGTACTCGTAGCAGTCTCCCAGGTATATCCCTGTTCTACACTCGTCTCAAAGCCGGCACCGCATACAAAGCCGGCACAGATATCATCAACAGACCACTCAAAACCAGCTACGATATTCGTGGTAAGTCCCTCTGCTGTTGACACAGAATCTCCCTCTCCATTTTCCTTACCATAAGCTGTTTCACTATTGCCGATATCTCCCTCGTCTACCTCAGAAAAATATGGAGTTGATTCAAGAAGTGCAAGCACTTCCGGCTCTGTATATGTTAAAGATACGTCTTTAATTCTTGCAATCGTACTGTCTGAGTCAATATCTGGTGCACATAAAGATGTGTACGCATTCCCCTTCTTACTAATACGATATCCTGTTGAGTCACACTTCCAGGAAGATTTACCTGTCTTTTTGTATGTGTAGGTCTTATAGAAATACTGGTTACGAGATGCACGTTTCTGGCAGGTTGTAAATACAATCTGCTCTTTGCCTTCTTCATTGCCGGAAAAATTACCGGATACTGCATCCTGTACCAATCCATTTGTAATAATAGAGCTACCAATTCCATTATCACTGTGATTAAAATAATCCATACGGAATTCCTGATTAAGGCCCTTCCCTGCTTCATAGGTATATATCGTATCCATAATCAGTACAGAGGCTGCTGCGTTCACACCATCTGCAGCAAAGGTATCTACAACGACCAGGGACTGCACATTATCTCTGTAATGTCCATCCTTTGTAAATCCACTGACCTGCGGCTGTCCATTACTTCCTATTGCTGGTACTTCACTTTTCGCATACGTTCCTATTGCAGAATTACCTTTTTTAGTTGTTTTACTACAAGATGTTACATATGCACCGATATCATGGGTCAGATCTGCATCTTTATTTGTTTTCTTATCTACCCATCCTGCTGTGATAATCTCCGGATAGTCCGCACCGCTGCCGGTCATAACAAGATTACCTACAGAAGAAGATGCCCAGCGGAGTCTCTGATTACCATTATTATATCCTTTGGTATCTAACTCAAAAGTTTTATTCCAGTAAGACTTTTCTTCCTCTGTGATATTATCATAAATAAACATTCTCGACTGGCGGTTATTTACATCCGCCTTCGTATTATTCATTCCTGCTGTGACAACAAGCTCATCTACGCTATCTTTGTCTGTATCTGCTGTTGTCATCTGAACAACTGGTGTATTTCTGAATACTTTTCCGTTATTTGAATGTTTTGTTGCTATATTCCCTGTACCTAAAATATCAAATATATTGCAGACAGTTCCTGTTTTCTCTAACTGCATATTACTTCCGATAGAGAACTCCCACAACTGAGGCTGTTCACTGTCCGATTCCATCAACGGAGCATAGGCTATAACTGTATCCTTTCCATCTCCGTTAAAATCGCCTGCTGCTACAGAAACAAATCCTGTATCTTCAAATGCATCTGCTTGTTCCAGATAATCAAGCGTTTTTTCCCCTCCAATAGCATAAGTATTACTTACTCTGTTTCCGTCTTTATCTGCAATATAAAGCTCCAGACGCTTTCCTCCAAGCCAGTAGCCAAGAACAGCCACATAGCGCTTCTGCCCTTCGCCCTTTGCATCGACAGGTGCCGTATCCATAATGGTAAATCCGTTTTTGTTCCCTTCCTCTTTTTTACCTGTCCGAGTTCCGTCTGTTATGCTTCCAATGGAACCTTCTTTATGATCTCTGTCATTACTGTTCTCATCCTGCGTTTTTGCTGTCGTTTCCGCTGCTTTCGCTGGTAAAGTTACCTGCGGAAAGAATGGAATGATTAAGGCTAACACAAGAAAAATACTTAAAAATCGTTGCTTCATACTTTCTCTCTCCCCTTTTTTTGATACTTTTAGTCCCATTTTTAATTTTACAAAAAACACAAAAATGTCAATATATTTGTGCAAAATACCAGTTTTTTGAAAAAAATTTACTTGTGTGGCGAAAGAGAGGCCAAAGTCAGCTCCCAAAGAGGGGATAAACTTATATCTGTGGTCTTGGAGCAAGGTTCGGACACAAGCGTGTGGAGCGAGTATCCAAACTGCCACGACTAAAGTCACAGATATAGGTGCTATTCCCTCTTTGGGAGCGTCTCCCTGTCAATCAGAAAAGCATTGTTAACTTATTTTTTATTTCAGGTTGACAATTTGTTCTACTTCTTTTATAATGGAGCCAGTTTTATTTTTAACAATACATTTTAGAGAGGAAATTATCATGTCTGCTATTACTACTACAAAGAAAAAATCTTTTACAACATTCCAGATGACACTCATCGCTGTTATGGCTGCCATCACCTGTATTTTAGGACCACTCTCCATCCCGATTCCGATCAGCCCCGTTCCGATTTCTTTAACAAATCTGGCAATTTACCTGACTGTATGTCTGCTTGGCTGGAAGTTTGGAACAATAAGTTATCTGATCTATCTTCTTATTGGTATTGCAGGACTCCCTGTTTTCTCCGGTTTTAGTTCTGGTTTTGCAAAGCTTTTAGGACCTACTGGCGGATACCTGATCGGATTTATTCCAATGGCAATCATCTGTGGATTTGCTTTTGAAAAGTTTTCTAACCACGGTATGCAGATTGTCGGTCTTGCCATCGGTACTATTGTTGCTTACATTTTTGGTACGGCATGGCTTGCCATCGAGGCACACCTTACCTTTTACCAGGCATTGCTCGCCGGAGTAATTCCATATATCCCTGGTGACCTTGTGAAAATCATTCTCGTTGTCCTTGCTGGACCGATTGTTAAAAAAAGATTACAATCTGGCGGCTTTCTTTTGTAAGCACTATTTTTTCTAATACTTTTTCAAAATATTTTGCTATACATTTTTGAAGAAAATGCAAAGAAAAACCACATTTATCGATGATATTTTATCATTTGATGTGGTTTTTTCTGTCTTTTTTATAAATTAATACTCTCTTCCTGCTTTCTTTTGCAAATTGTTATTATTATAACATTTTTATTGTAATGATAATAAATTATCATTTCTTTTCAAATTTTTTCTCATATGATATAATCGCGTCATTGAGACTATTTTTTGCTATCGGGGCAATACCCCTGTGAATGGAGGAGATTATGAGTAGACTTGAGGTCAGAAAAAAAAGCAAGGCCCAGTTAGTCGTTGACAATCTGTACGAAGATCTGGAACGCCGAATTATTGCCAGTCCTCCCGGACTGTGTCCTGTTGATATGACTGCTTCTTTCCTGAAGCTGTTTCATGCACAGACTTGTGGAAAATGCGTTCCATGCCGTATCGGCCTGGGCGTTCTTGAAGATATGTTAGAAGATGTACTGGATGGAAAAGCCACTTTAGAAACACTTAGTTTAATTGAACGTACTGCAAAAGCCATTTATGACAGTGCCGACTGTGCCATTGGTTACGAGGCCGGAAGAATGGTTCTTAAAGGATTAGAAGGTTTTCGTGAAGATTTCATTGAACACATCACGAACGGACATTGTTCCTGTCATCTGGAACAGCCGGTTCCTTGTGTTGCTCTTTGTCCTGCCGGTGTTGACGTTCCTGGTTACATTTCTCTTATCGCAGATGAACGTTATGCAGATGCTGTTAAGTTAATCCGTAAAGATAACCCATTTGTTACTTCCTGTGCACTCGTATGTGAACATCCTTGTGAGACAAAGTGCCGTCGTAACTTCGTAGATGATGCGGTAAATATCCGCGGGCTCAAGCGTTACGCCGCTGACCACTGTGGTCTTGTGCCACCTCCAGAATGCTGCGAACCTACTGGTAAAACAGTTGCTATCATCGGTGGCGGTCCTTCTGGTTTAAGTGCTGCTTACTATTTACAGCAGATGGGACATCAGTGTACTATTTTCGAACAGAGAAAAGAACTCGGCGGAATGCTTTACTATGGTATTCCTAACTACCGTCTCCCAAAAGATCGTCTTGCTGAAGATATTCAGAACATTCTTTCTACAGGTGTTGAGACAAAGATGAATACCTGCATCGGTGATGGTGATGGAGAGATTTCCTTTAAGATGTTAAAAGAAAACTACGATGCAGTTTATATTTCTATCGGTGCACATACAGATAAGAAGCTTGGTATTCCTGGCGAAGATGCTAAGGGTGTTATTTCCGCTATTCAGATGTTGCGTGATATCGGAGATGGAAATCCACCTGATTTTACAGGCAAAAATGTTATCGTTGTCGGCGGTGGTAACGTGGCTATGGACGCTACCCGTTCTGCTATCCGTCTTGGTGCTAAAAACGTTAGTGTTATGTACCGACGCAGAAAGGCTGATATGACTGCCCTCATGGACGAAATCGAGGCTGCTATCGCAGAGGGTGCAGAGATTCTTGAACTCCATGCCCCTCAGGCAATCGAAACAAATAAAAAAGGGTATGTAACTGCTATGGTTGCTGACCCTAAGATTATCGGCCTGATTACTGGCGGTCGTCCTTCTCCTGCAAATTCCGGAAGAGAACCTATACATATCCCTTGTGATATTGTTATCGTTGCAATCGGACAGGATATCGTTTCTGAACCATTTGAACGTGCAGGCATCCCTGCAAAGCGTGGACGCTTCTTAGCACAGAAGGATAGCTCTATTGCGGAAAAAGATGGTGTATTTGCCGGCGGAGACTGTGTAACCGGACCTGCTACCGTTATCCGTGCTATCGCAGCCGGAAAAGTAGCGGCTGCCAACATCGACAACTACCTCGGATTCAATCATAAGATTGAAAGCGGCGTTGTTGTTCCAGAACCTCGTATTGAGAACAAGACACCTTGCGGACGTGTTACTATGATGGAAAGAAATACTACAGAGCGTAAAAAGGATTTCAATATCGTGGAGAACGGCATGACCTGCAAAGAGGCCAATCAGGAAGCACACCGCTGCCTGCGCTGTGACCGTTTTGGTTATGGAGTATTTAAAGGAGGACGAGTTGAAGAATGGTAAATATTAAGATAAATGACGTTCCTATCTCCGTTGAAGAGGGAACTACGATTTTAGAAGCCTGCAGAGAGGCAAAAATGATTGTCCCTACTTTGTGTTATTTAAAAGATATCAACGAAATCGGTGCCTGCCGTGTCTGCGTTGTGGAAATAAAAGGTATCGAAAGGCTCGTCACTTCCTGTAACAATACAGTAAAAGAAGGAATGGAGATTTACACAAACTCCCCAAAAGTACGTGATGCCCGCCGAATCAATATTAAGCTGATTCTCTCACAGCACAACTGCTTCTGCCCTACCTGTGTTCGAAGCGGAAACTGCCAGCTTCAGAAAGTTGCCAACGACCTTGAATTCGGAAGTGGTACTTTCAAACAACACATTACAGAAGAGAAGTGGCCTATGGACTTCCCTCTTATCCGTGACGAGAGCAAATGTATCAAATGTATGCGCTGTATCCAGATTTGTGATAAAGTACAGTCTTTAAAAGTATGGGATATCGCCAAAACTGGTTCCCGTACCACCGTTAATGTATCTCTTGGAAGAAATATTAAAGAAGCCGACTGTGCTCTTTGCGGACAGTGTATCACTCATTGTCCAGTTGCTGCTCTGTCAGGCCGTGACGATAAACGTCCGGTATTCTCTCAGAACGGTATGTTAAATACAAGAAGAAAAACTACAGTTGTTCAGGTTGCTCCTGCCGTTCGTACCGCATGGGCTGAAGCCTTCAAGCTTTCCCGTAAGTTTGCTTCCCCAGAACGACTTGCCGGTGCACTTCGTCTGATGGGATTTGATTATGTATTTGATACAACTTACGCTGCCGATCTTACTATTATGGAAGAAGGAAGCGAGTTCTTAGAACGACTGAAACATAAAGAAGACTACCAGTGGCCAATGTTTACCTCCTGCTGTCCTGGCTGGGTTCGTTTCTTAAAATCCCAGTATCCTGACATGGTAGACTGCCTTTCCACAGCAAAGTCTCCTCAACAGATGCAGGGAGCCATCATCAAGAACTACTTTGCTGATAAGATTCATGAAGATCCTGAAAACATTTTCAGCGTTTCCATCATGCCATGTATCGCAAAGAAGGCCGAATGTGCACTTCCTACTATGGACAGTACAGGAACTGGTCCTGACGTTGATGTTGTATTAAATACACGCGAATTCGTTGACTACATGAAGTCCCTCAACATTGATGTTTACGGACTTCCAGAAGACCACTTTGACTCTCCTTGCGGAGAAGGAACTGGTGCTGCCGTAATCTTTGGAACAACCGGTGGTGTTATGGAAGCTGCTTTAAGAAGCTGCTATTATCTTGCAACAGGACAGAACCCTGACCCAGATGCATTCCACGGTGTACGAGGAATGGACGGCTGGAAAGAAGCTGCTATTGACATCAATGGCACAGAAGTTAAAGTTGCCGTAGTAAGTGGACTTGGCAACGCAAGAAAGTTAATCGAAGCCGTTCGCCGCGGTGAAGTATTCTACCACTTCGTAGAAGTTATGGCCTGCCCTGGCGGCTGCGTAGGCGGTGGTGGACAGCCAATCCACGAAGGAAAGGAAATGGCTGAGATTCGCTCTAAGAACCTCTACTTCCTTGATTCCCAGAACGAACGTCGTTTCTCACATGAGAATCCGGAAGTGTTAAAGACTTATGAGGAGTATCTGGAGAAACCTCTTTCTCGTATGTCTCATAAGCTGCTGCATACTGACCATCATGGGTGGGATATGCCGTTGGCTCCAAAGTTGAAGAAACGATAAATAGGGGGTTGCCGCAGGCAAAGTTGACGCTCTCTGGCTGGAGAGGAAATTATTACCATTTATCGTTGGGGAGAGATTTGAGGATTCACCAGATGGGCTTAGACTTTATACTCTTCTTCCTCAAATTCTCTCCGTTTCTAGGTTTAATTCACTCCAACCGCCATAGCACAGAAGCCAGGAAGCAAACGAATCTATATTTATGACCTCGGAGCAAGTGTTGGATGCGAGCGCGAAAGCGAGCATTCAACACGCCGCGACTAAAGTCATAAATATAGATTCGTTTGCTTCCTGGCTTCGTCTATCTGTTTACTGAATTAAACCAGAATCCTAAACCTTCCATCTACCGTTTCAGATCTTTCCGGTGGTTCTGGTACGCAGAATTCTCCAGTAAACCAGCCATCTTTTGTGTAGTTCCATTCTTTTATTCTCGTATATGTTGTGTCAATACTGATTACATCTTCATCATTGTTCCAGACGGAGCCGACATATAAAACATACATATTTTGTCCATCAAATATATATTTATTCCGTCCAACACCGCCATCTTCGTGAACTTCATATACTATGATACTATCCTTTTCTCCTTTTTGTGCATTCTTTAAAAATCCATCAAATTTATCTGCATTCCGCATATGTTCTTCTCTTCCGCTAAAAAATGCCGGAACAGAACATCTTTCTATTTTATCTAATATCTTTTTTATAGTCTTACTCGGTAATACTACATTGCTGGTATCACCCTTTTCGCTTTTATCATAAATAGGCCAGACAGCCTGCATCATCTCATGTAATTCTTTTTTTGCTGTTTTATCTTCCTGCTTATCTACTGGAAGATCATAGCCTTTTTCATAGACAGTCTTTTCCTCCGTTGAATTATTCTTATCAGAAAGTACATCCATCTCATAGCCATATCCCGTATTCAATTCACTGTTCGTATCATCCTCGAATTCTTTCTCGCTATCTTTCTCTTTCATATTATTGGAATCCGAATTAGAATTATCTTCATTATTATTTCCATTCGTAATTTTTTCTATTATTTTATTCGGCCTGCCACCACTCTTCATTCCAAGTTCTGCCGCCACAGCTAAAATTGCTACTAATAAAAGAACCACTAATATAATAATAATGCTCTTCTTTTGCATCCAATCATTCTTATTCCTCATAATCCTCATTACAGCCTCCCGTGATTTTTTCATAAACATAATTTTAGCAAGGCTACGGGGGTAAAAGCAAATTTCTAATTTCATGAAAATTACCATAAGATTCTGATTTGCTGAATGGCAAAGGAGACGCCGAAAGAAATTTAAATTTTTACCTGATTTACGAAATTAAAACTCCCAATTCTGAATTTACTTCAACAGCCAAAGACAGCACCCAAAGAGAGAAGATACCCTATATTTGTGGCCTTAGAACGAGGATTGAATGTGAGCCTATAAGCGAACATTCAACCCACAGTGATAGAGTCACAAATATAGGGTATCTTCTCTCTTTGGGTGCGTCTACTTTACCTGCAGCAACTCAGAATTATCCCTTTATTAATTCATAGAGTTCCTGTACATTATCCGCTATATACAATGGATTAATCTTCTCAAGGTCTTCCTTATCGCGGAATCCCCATGTGACAGAAGCACATCTAATTCCCGCATTGGCGGCTGCTTCCACATCCACTTCAGAGTCTCCAACGTAAATAGTTTCTTCTGGTTTGCATTTTAGCGTATCCATCATGATTAAGATAGAATCCGGGGCTGGTTTTCTTTTTATGCCTTCTTTTTCTCCCAAAGTCTCATTTACTTTGTCTCCTAAAAATGATTCTATCAATTCTTTTACTACAATATCACCTTTCGCAGAAACAACTCCTATAGAATAATTTTCATCAGAAAGCTTATTTACCAGCTTTTTTACCCCTGGATAAAGACCTGTTTTTTTATCAGCGTTCTTTTTATAATAAACCTGAAAATAGGATAATACTTCTTCGTATTTTTCTGCAGTTACATTTTCTGGCAAAGATTTTTTTATTAAAGCTTTTGCGCCACCGCCTATGAAGCTTCTTACTTCTGCTTTTGTTCGTTTCGGGTATTTAAAATAGTTTAAGGTATGATTTACACTATCTTCAAGATCATCTAAAGTATTTAATAATGTACCATCTAAATCAAAAATAACTGCCTTCCCCATACTTTTCCCCTCTTCTATATATCCAATCATGTATATATATCTTGTTTTAAAAAAATATGATTTTTATTTAGCTCTGTCCATTTGCAGCATTCATAAATCTTCTCTGATAGCTGATTACCTGATTCGTAGATGTAAATCTTGCAAGATAATTTGGTTCTGCTGTAATTACGACTTTGTGATTCATATCCTGGAATTCTGGTTCTGTAAGGAGTTTATCAATATCCGGATAGTTGTAAGGGCCTTCCATAGAACATACAATAAGACGTGTGTCTTTTAGATTGGAGTTCTTTAATACGCGCAGATTATGACGCATACCATCTAATCCATCCTGACCCTGCTTATCTTCAAAATGTCTGTATTTAAGAAGATCTTTACCAAATGCAAGAACATCTGCCAATGCCATATCCCTATCTGCTTCTGTATAATAATCACAGGAGATAAAGTAGTCTTTTAATGTCTCTAAAATCTTATTATCCTTTGATACTTCATACATATCAACATATTTTTTAATATTTTGAGACTGTAAAAGACGATGTCTTAAAAATGTATTGATAAAGTATGTTCTAGCCTGCATTGCCAGCATAGTCTGAAACGGCTCGAACATTAATGTAAAGTTTACACGGAATCCATGTTCATGCAGTTTCAATGCAAGATTATGCCCGCGAAGTGCATCTTCTGTTCCAACCTGATCCGATCTCTTGTCAAGTTTTTTATTTCCACTGAGAAGCTGGGTTACATTCTGTGGTGTAACGGCTCCTGTATGAGGGACTTTAATAACTACACGATATTTAGAAAACATTTCTCTAAATTTTTCTGCCTCTTCAAGAATCTTATTGAAATCCTGCTCAAAAGGATTGTTCAGCTCCACACTGATATCACATCCCGGACCAAGTACTCTTCCGATTTCTGCCATAACTTCATCACGGTTCTTATATTTATTTCCAACATTAGCCTTTGGATTATTAATAAATAAATCGTAAATGATTCCTGGGTTACAGGTCAAATTGGAAATTAAAGGGCTGATTGGTTCCACTTCATATGGATTCGCACTGTCGGCAGAAAACAATACATTTGTTGGTCTTAATATACCATTCTTATCATAAGAAATATCTCTTACCAGATCAACCTTTACAACACCGTCTTTTTCCATCACAAGCTCTCGCTTAAAACCTGCAGGAGTTTCCCCTTCCGGTGTATGGAATGTGTTGATAACATCCTTAAACTGTTCTGTTACACCTACGTACTTTGCCATTTTTGTTAAATCGAAAAACTCTTCTTTACTAACTGGCATATCCTGTACTCTCGAAACAAAACTCTCATCTCCGCGTACGGTTTCTAATCCAAGGGAATCTAACGTTACATTTAACATACTTTTCTCCTCCTATAATAAAAATTTGATTTTAAATAACTGAGCTTCATGTTGATTTTATATTATCATACTTGTATATACATGTCAATATTAAATTTATGGAGTTGAAAAATGAACAAATACACTATAAAGACAGATAAAGCATATTTTGTAGCCTCGGAGCGAGTGTTCGACATTTACTCCGAGGTCACAAAATATGCTTTATCTGTCTTTATAGTGTATTTGCTGGAAACTTCAGGGAATTTGTTGGAGAGACTTAGAGAAAAAAGTGAATTCTATTTTTCTCCCCATCCAAAGCACAGCCCTCAGCAAATCAGAATTCTAAATTCTCCCCTGTTTCTTTATTGAACACATGGACTGCGTTTCCGCCAAATGCGAAAGAGATTTCACTTCCGATTGATAAATCTTCTCCACCTGTTAAATCCATCGTCTGTACGATGATAATGGTATCTCTTCCACAGGCATTGACATGTAAATGAATCGCACTTCCCATCATCTCGGATACGTCCACTTTGCCTGTGATGGCATCTTTGCCTGGCTGAGCTAAAGCGATGTGTTCTGGGCGGATTCCAAGGGTGATTTCCTGTGATTTTACGTTATTTTTAGCGAGTGCTGCCTGTTTTTCTTCGGAAAGTATAATGGAAACACCACCTAATTCTACACTGTATTTCCCAGACTGTTCTACGAGTTTCGCATCAAACATATTCATCTGTGGCATACCGATAAAGCCTGCTACAAAGATGTTCGCTGGATGGTCAAATACTTCCTGTGGAGTTCCGACCTGCTGTACGATTCCATCCTTCATGATAACGATACGGTCACCAAGTGTCATGGCTTCTGTCTGGTCATGTGTT
>ENA-OURS01002198-OURS01002198.1-human-gut-metagenome-genome-assembly--contig:-NODE-2198-length-14278-cov-2.851297_pt1 | contig 14278 bp, 10 predicted proteins | sample MGYA00242109_ERZ509010 | MGnify/ENA primary metagenome ERZ509010 (study PRJEB26280, sample SAMEA2338774) | human gut metagenome | biome: human gut; feature: human-associated habitat; material: faeces... | reverse complement strand
AGATATTTCAATTCCATATGGAACATATATAACACGATATCCTTTCGCTTTCCATGCGGATGACCAATGTGCCTTTATACGATGTCCAGCATCATATGGAGTTTGAACTACAATAATATGTGGATTGTATGCATCTATATCAAAATCGCAAAAATTAATATAATTAATATTTTCTCTCATTAAAAAATGTTCCGCTGTTTTCATCTGTACTTTTTCACGTACAGTCTCATCTAAGAACAAAAATTTCACATCAAATCTATCATCTTCTATGCAAGCTTTATAAAAGCTCTCCCATGAAGGCCAAAAAGACGCTACCTGAAATAGAAAAACAATCCTAATCTTTTCTCCTTTAATGTAAGGAACCTTCTTTTCTTGAAATAACAACTCTGATATTTGGTTTTGTAATTTATATACATATAATAATTTATCTTCAGAACGTTTATACCTTTCCCATGTCCAGCGCTCAATCTGTTTGTCCGTCTGTTCAAACCTTTTGCCCGTCCAATATTTAACTTTTTCGTCCGTCTTATCAATATATTGTTTTTGAGCATTATCTGTAGACATTGCTACTTTTCTCTCTAAACGGTCAATTCCCTTATTTAATTCATAATTAACTTCATATTCAAATTCATCAAATAGTTTATCAGTCCGTTTATATCTTTCCCATGTCCAACGCTCTATCTGCTTGTCTAATCTATTAATAATTTCTTCTGAAGAATTCTCACCATTAGGAATTTCTCTATTTTCCGAAATTAATCTCTCATTTTTCATTTCTTCGCGCACTGCATATTGCACAGCAGCAATCAGTCTTTCCCTTATATAACTTTTTAATCCCATTTTTATCTTTCCTCCCCGCTATTATTTAATGTATCAGTTAAGACTCTATACATCATATGATCAAAAGCCATATGTATATCTTCCGTAATCTGCATATCGTCAACATTCACATGCATATGATAATCTGCCATTTCTCGCAATTTCCCGCCTAAGAATCCTGTGACACCTACCGTCTTTGTTCCAACGATCTTTGCATACTCTACCGCCTTAATTACATTTTTAGAATTTCCACTGCCGGAAATTGCTAAAATCAAGTCATCCTTCTTTAATTTGTTTTTTAATTGAAAATAAAATACATCTTCATAAGATATGTCATTTGCAATGGCTGTTAAAATCGGTGTATTATCACTTAAACAGATTAAATTAAACTTTTTGTCTAATTTTTCACAAATGCCCTTATTAAAATCACATACAAAATGTGATGCTGTCGCAGCACTTCCACCATTTCCGAATACATAAATAGTTGCTTCTCTCTCATATGCATCCTTAATTGCCATAACTGCCTCAGCAATTTCATCAAAATTTAACTTGCTCATAACTTCTTTTTCTCTGTCGAAATAATTTTTAATACTATTTTTCATTAACTTTTACTCCTCGTATAATCATTTTTACACATTCTTCCAGATTATCTGCTATCAAATCTGGCTGAACCTTATATTTTCCATCTTTTCCTGCCTCACCTGTTAATACAAGTGCCGTCTTTAATCCTGCATTTATACCTGTCTGAATATCCCCTGTGGTGTCTCCTATTATCCATGAGCCGTCAATATCAATATTGTAATCATTTACTGCCTGATTAATCATTCCAATTGCAGGTTTTCTGCAATTACATACAATTTTTAATTCTTTTATTTCCCCTGGAAACCCCTTGTCAGGATGATGTGGGCAATAATATAAACCATCAAGATATGCTCCTTCCTGTCCTAGCAGCATATGCATCCGATTATTAATATTGTTTAATTCACTGACTGTGCATTCGCCTCTAGCAATTACAGGTTGATTCGAAACTACTACCGCCAAAAACTCCGATTCATTAATGCTTCGTATTGCATCTGCAGCCCAATCTTCCAGTTCCATCCGCTTTGCTTCGTTTAGAAATCCTACATGCTTATTAATTGTTCCATCACGGTCAAGGAATATACATTTCTGCTTATTTCTTAGATTCCTACGTTCACAGATTCCCTGCATATAATCATGCTCCACTTTTTTCAGTCGTTCCGGTGTTCCGATATCTTTCACATATTCTGTGCATGCATACGCATATATTGAATGTGATGGTATTAATTGAGTTATAACCTGTTTCTCCAGATCCGTTTTTTCATTTTCAGAAATTGTGTCTAACACACTCGGATGAACTACATAAACACCTGCATTTACCTGATTTTTATAATCCTGTGTTCTTTCTGAATTTTTATAACTCCAGTCAACAACCACATTATTCTCATCCGAAACAATAATATCGCTATCATACGGATGAGAATTTGGATGCGTATATAATGTTATCCGTGCACCATTCTTCTTATGGAAATCATAAAACCGTGTAAGATTAATGTTTACAAATAAATCACCAAATAAAAGTATAAAATCATCCTGTAACTGCTCTTTTAAATACCAGAGAGCACCTGCCGTACCTAATGGTTTTTCTTCCTTAAAATAAGATATATTTACCCCTAAACTGCTTCCATCTTTAAAATAATCTTGTATAACATTTCCCAAATAGCCTATTACCAATATAATGTCCGTAATGCCATTCTCTTTTAAGTTTATAATCTGGTGCTCCAATAATGGTCTGCCAGCTAAATCTACCATAGGTTTTGGAATATCTTTTAACACAGTGGAAAGGCGTGTTCCCTTTCCACCTGCCATAATGACTGCTTTCATTCTATAATTTCCTTTCATTATAAATTCAAGCTGTCCAGTGTTGCCTGTACTGACTCATTAGAGTTGTGTGCCGGTCTCCATCCTGTCGCATATATCTTGCTCAAGTCATACTGGAATGCAGGTACGTCACCTTTCCAACCAACATTTCCACCTGTATATTTGTATGTGACATTTTTCAAACCAAGTTTGCTACATACCATATCTGCAATCTCTTTCACTGTTGTTGCTGTCTCCACACCAATATTATAGACTTCAACCCCTTTACCCTGCTTTAAAGAAAACTCAATAATAGCATCTACCAAGTCCAAAACATATAAATATGGTTTGCATTGGGTTCCATCTCCTAATATCTCTAATTCTGCCGGATTATTCTGAAGTTTACGAATGAAATCAAAAATTACTCCATGTGTAAGATTCGGTCCAATAACATTCGGGAAGCGGAATACCAGAACTTCCATTTCATTCATGTATGCATATGATGAAATAAATGCTTCTGATGCTAATTTAGCTCCGCCGTAATAAGATATTGGGCTAAGACTACCAATATTTTCTGTCAGATTAACCCCTGATTTATTTCCATATACAGCAGACGTTGACGCGAAAAATAATTTCTTAATGTCATTTCTTCTCATACCTTCCACAACAGCATATGTTGTACTAAATGTATTCGTAAAGTCTACACCTGGAATACGAGCACTTTTCTGGATATCAGAATTTGCAGCTAAATGATAAACTCTTTCGATCTCTTCCTGTTTTAAAAGTTCGCTTAATGCATCAACGTTTGATACATCTAATTCAACCAGTTTGAAATGTGGATTATCTAAATATTTCTCAACATTTTCTTTTTTTCCAAGTTCAAAATTGTCAACGCACACAACTTTTTTTCCTGCAGCAAGAAGTTTTCCTGCTAAATGCGAACCGATAAATCCAGCTCCTCCTGTAATCATAATGTTTTCCATCACTTATTTCCTCCTCTTGAATTTAAAATATATCTGGCTTTGAACCCACATAAATAACTGCTGAGCCTTGCGTATCAAATGCTATCGGCATTTGGGTAAGCTGCAAAGCAACCCGAACTTCTTGTTGTCTTTTCTCTGGTACATAAAATAACAGAAAACCTCCTCCTCCTGCTCCAAGAAGCTTTCCTCCAATTGCACCATGTTTCATAGCAATATCATAATATTCATCAATTACCGGATTAGAAATTCCACTTGCCAATGTTCTTTTTAAGGTCCATCCTTCATGCAGGATTTCTCCCATAGCATTGATATTATTATGCTGCAATTCATTTTTCAGTTCTTCTGCAAGCTCGCACATTTTAAGCTGATTTGCTTCTTTATCGCCATTTGTAATATTACTACTTTGTTCCTTTAAAATTGCACTTGCCGAATGAAGCTGTCCAGTGTAAAACATCATAAAATTATTTTCCAACTGTTTGTACATTTCATTTTTCATAATAACCGGTTCAACAAAAACGCTTCCATCTTTATTAAACTTATAGAAATTAAGTCCACCATATGCTGCTGCATATTGATCCTGTTTTCCTATTGGATTTTTCAACCTGTCAATCTCAACTTCACATGCTTTCTGTGCTAATTTTTCTTTTGAAACAAATTTTCCCTTATAACTATATAAAGCGTGTAACAAACCAACCGTAAAGGAGCTTGAAGACCCGAGTCCAGTACCAGCCGGTACATCCGCTGTACTTGATATCTCCACTCCGCTAACACGAAGCATGTTCAAGACTTCTTTAAAATATTTGTGATTAATTTCGTTAACATCCTCTACAATCTCTGTCTGTGAATACTTTAACACTGTATCTATAGCTTCAAAACTTGGATGAACAGATATATACATATACTTATTCAATGTTGTGCTTAACACACATCCTCCATGTTTTTCATAAAAAGAAGCTATATCACTTCCTCCTCCGGCAAAACTCATCCTAAATGGTGTTCTTGTAATTATCATTTATTATCCTCCTCGTTTCTTCAATTCTGACACATTTTTCTATAAGCCGCACATACTGTCTTGGGTTCTCCGATCATTTTCATAACCCCTTTCTCAATCCATACACATTTTGTACAATTATCGAGAATGGTGTTCATTCCATGGCTAACCATAAGTACTGTACTTCCACCATGTATCATTTCTTTTATTCGTGCCAAGCTCTTCTTTCGAAAGAACTCATCACCTACTGAAAGAACTTCATCTAAGATAAGAATTTCTGCCGCATCACCTACTGTAGCAATCGCAAAGCCAAGACGGCTGACCATACCACTTGAAAAGTTTTTTACCTTCTCGTCCATAAAGTCACCTAATTCTGCAAACTCTACTATTTCGTCATAATGCTCATCTATAAATTCCTTAGAATATCCAATAATTGCACCATTCAGATATACATTCTCCCTGGCTGAAAGTTCCATATCGAATCCGGTTCCAAGCGTAAGAAGCTGGATTTTTTTTCTATCAACCACAACACGACCGCTTGTCGGATTCAACGCTCCCGATACAATCTTTAACAGTGTTGATTTACCGGAACCATTTGTTCCAATTACTCCAACAATCTCTCCACGATATACATCAAAACTTACATCATCCAACGCCAGAAATTCTCTGTAATTTACCTGTTTTCTTAATCTCTGGATTAGGTACTCCTTGATGCCGGATGCATTGCTGGTTGATACTTTGAATTTCATCGTCACATCTTCTACTTTGATTACAGGTTCCTGTTGTGAACTATCATAAAAAAGCTCTATTTTTTTTTCACAGCATATCATTCTATTTTTCTCATACGATGGACTGATAACTTTTCCGTGCAACGCTCTTACTGTATAGAAATATGTCAATCCCTCTTCTGCAGTTGTATCAAGATAACTTGTAGTCTGTATATTTCTTGCAATTGCTCTCCATTTTTCATCCGTTTTTCTTCTATATACCTGATAAGTTTTCGCATTCAATACGGATTTCCAGTTAATCTGTACACCTTCACTGGTGTTAATAAACTCGCCTAATTCTACATTATCTAATTCCAATTGATCTGTCCACTGTGCATATAATGCTATCGGCTTGCCAGAATTTCCAGCTATTTCTTCTCCTGGTTTGTAGGTATTGCCTGTACCATCTGCATTCGTACTCCACTCGCAGAAATAATAATTTTCTCTCTCAAATTCACAATTTTCAGCTAAGATTTTACAGTCAATTGAATAATACTTTGTAATTATGGAACCTGTTCCACCATTTGGAATATATTCAACGATAACTTCCTGTTCCTCAGAAGAATCGGTTTCATTAAAATCCAAAACCTCCACATCCTCTTGCTTCTCCTGCTTTTGTTTTTTTCTTCGAATAGCAAAGAAGATTAACACACAGCCAAGGCAGATAACTACCGAGACTCCGCAGATAATGCCAATGACATGTCCAATCCCCGATTTTGTTTCTGTCGGCTGATTTTCCGTAAGTAGCTCGCTGTTGGCTGGATCTGTCTCTGTTATCGGTATTTCCGTATTCTCGGTTACAGCCGGAATATTTTCTGCCTGTTCTTCTGCGACTTGTACTTTGCTCTCTGACGCTGCCGCCTCCTGCGAGGCTTCTATTGCCGCAGCGGTATCCTCGCCCGATATCTGAAGTGCTGCCGTTCCAAGCGTGGTAACCGTCATGTCTGCCCCATTCGCTGTCGTTGCAGAAGCAGTCACGACTTTTACCTCTGCGGTTCCTCCGCTGATTACCTGAAAGGTAAGCCAGAACTTAATCTCGTCCGATGAACCTGTTCCATCAAATGTAAGCAGTCCTGCCTCCTCATCTACGGTATCTGCACCATCCATGTATTTCATCCGGAGCGGGTCGTAACTTACTTCAACATGATAGTGGTCAATCATCTCTTCCCCTCTCAGGTAAAGACCGATTGGAAATTCCTCTCCACTCTCCTGCTCATATGTCTGTGAACCAAATGTTGCTGATGCATTCGCTGCATGAGTTTCATATGGCTGCACAATGAGCATGAATATCAGAAGTAAGAGCCCTATCGCTGTTTTCATCTTTTTGTCTGTTCTTTTTCTCATATTCTATACCCTTTGCATGACATCATTTTCTTTCTTTTTAAATACCATTAACCCAATGGCAAGGCTGATTGCCGCCGCCAACGCAAGCTTAATCCATGCACTGTAATGAGGTACACGATTGTAAACAACTGCCTCTCTGGCAATATAAATCGACATGTATATCGGATTGTACCCAATTACATTCTGCAATACCGGTGGAAGTGATGTGACCGGATAAAATATCGCAGACATATATAATAGCAAGGTAAGCAGAACGCTATACAGGTATTTGATATCCGCAAAGAAAACATACAGAATAGACAGCATATACCCGATACCGGCTGCAAATACCAATGCCAGAGCCACATCCAGTGGAAAAAGCAGCATCGTCCACGAAGGTTTTACCCTGAATATAATCAGCATTAGCACATAGGCAATACAAGTATATCCAAAATTGGTTAACGCAGTGTAAACTCTCGACAAAACAAATGTCTGTTTTGGCAGCTTTGCCTTTAATAATAAAGTCTTATTATCCACTAACGCTGTCATAGCAGAATTCGTTGCCCCACTAAATAACGACCAGAAAATATTTCCAGTAAGATAGTAAAGTGGGAAGTTCTCAATAGAACGTTTAAACATGTATGAGAAGATCAATGACATAACTGCCATCGTCAGCAACGGATTTAACACGCTCCATATGATTCCAAGATAACTTCTCGCATATTTTCTTTTTATCTCCCTTGAAGTCAATTCGCGGATTACAAAAAAGTACTGTTTTCTATCCGAAAAATTTTCATTAAAAAGATCAAGCTGTCTTTTTATTTTTTTTCCAATTTTTCTCCGCTTTCTTACAAAACAAAATGCCAATCCACCAATTATACATCCAAGAACAAGTATTAAAATGAAATATAAAACTAATTTCGAAAAATCAGATTTGCTTGTAGTTTCTTCATTTGCCTGTGTATTTTCCCACTTAACCAATTCCCCTGTTGTCGTATATCTATAATAATCTCCGCTGCCATTTTGATTAATTGCATAGAAAACTGTATTATCCTGCATCTCTTCCGTGGTGAGTCCATCCGGAATATTTTCACAAGCCCCTAATGACATGATGTAATACTTCTGGTCATTTGAAGTAATCTCACTGACAGGATAGAAATTAGCAGTCTGACTGTTGAATGCATAGATTGAGAAATTTTCATCACCATCCATAATTAACATGACACGAACATTTCTTGCCTGGTCACTAAAAAATGTCAATGACTCTCCTGCATAGCTATCTGTCACTAATTTATAATCCCATAAATCAATCTGCGGGGTATAATCAGCAATATCCACTACATATAAAAGCTGATTTCCCTTTTTAATACTTCCAACGACTGGAACTTCTGTCTCCAAACCATATGTATCAGATGAAGTCTGTGTTTCTTCCTCATCCATAAGCTGTTCAAAAAATGATTTTTCTCCGGTATCTGTTCCATCTACATTTATAAGCAGTGTCTCCTGAGAACCCATTGCATAGCTTTCTGCTTCTTCACCATTTGAATAGATTTTTGCACCTTTAACTTTTAATCCTGCATTTCCACCGCCTATTGCTTTGAATGTAATATTGTCATAGGTTATTTCATTACCAAAACCAGTTCCCTCAAGCGTAATTACGCCATCTTCTTCTGCCTCAGCTCCTGATACATACTCCAAGCGTCCGGTATCATATTGAAGTTCAACTTTATAAACACCAATATTTCCATCTGCTTTAATCGTTACTTCTATCTCAAAGGTGTCATCCATATTTACTGAATAACTTTCTCTTCCAAAAGAGACAACTGCGTCTGCAGCATAAACTTTTCCTCTGTCAGAAATGATTAATATAAAGGCAACAGCCATTATAAATAAAATTTCAATGATTTTATTCTTCTTTTTCATTTTGTAACTCATATATAATATTACTCTCTATTTTCTTTTTAATTGTTTACGCAAGAATACAAAATACTTATATATTCTGACATGTAAAGACTCCAACTGCGCTTTTCTGCCATTATCCTCGCTTTTATTTTCTCTGAATTCAGCTTTTACAATGCTTCCCTCCAGCCAAGCACTTTCATATAATGTTGCTTTTCTCACACCAGATACAATCATCATTCTTCTCAAAAATCTTTGATTTCTTATCTGTTCCCATGTTAGCTCAGCAGCTGTTTTTTTATAGTTGCCATCAATTACATCATCCGAAAAAAGATTATCACCATAAGCTTTTACCTCAACAATAGACGGTTCTGACATAAATAGATAAAATAATTTTTCTATTGTTCCAATATCTATTGTATTTTTTCCCTTTTCGAAAGATATTTGTGCCAACAACATTTGTAATGCCGCAATGTTTTTTTTCATTTGATCTGCATTTGGATTACGTGCATCATTCATAACTGGCACATACCCATTTTCTACCTTATCATATGATTTGGTCATACCCTCCAGCGATGACACAATTGTTTCGAAAAGTGAATTGCTAAAGCAACTCTTTCTCACTAATCCGCTCTCCGGCGAGAAATAATATGTATGAAATTTTTCATGAGAACTTCCAGTAGGATATTCATACATACCAAAGTAGCACCCCTGCACCTCAATATCTGGATTCATACTTTTTACCAGTGCCTCAATGGAACATTGTAGTGTTCCTATCCAGCCACTATCCACAAGCAAATATTCGCTGTTATCACATAAACCTTCCTGTTTTAAATAACCAACCGTGTTTTCATATGCGTCAACCGAATGTCTTTGTATGTACATACGAATTAATTTGCTTTGTCTTATTTTTTCTCTGAGTTGAATCACTTGCTGATAGTTTAATATGATATCTTTTTCTTTGTTTAATTCCAACTCATTTAATATATTTTGACATTCCTCATCAGTCAATGCCGCTCTGCGCAATATTTTCAAAGGTGTAACATCTATTCCGCCAACGCAAATACTGTCAATGCTTTTCTCCATATTGAAATGATATCCCGGTAACCGCATAGAGAAACGTGACACATGCAAATATTTACACTCTATATTTAAGTGTTTTTGTTTAACGATTTCATTTGCAATCAAATACATCTGATAACCGTCTCTGCTTAAAAAATAAACTCTGCTTTTATGAAGCCTTACTGCTTCATCTAAAACCCACTCTGTAAAACCAACAAGTGCCGGAGCTATCACCATAAGATAAAGTTTATTATCAATCGGCATCTCTACCTTTTTCATTTTTAAATTCTGATAAAATGTTGTTTCTATCGCCCTTTTAATAATTGGTGTTGACTGCAGAATATCAAAATATTGTTGCTGTCTGAACTGATTAATACTATTACTCTCCATCTCCTGTACCTGTAGACTGTCCCTCTGAAGGATTTTCTGTTTCTGTTGGTGTTTTTTCATCCGCTGATGGTTTTTCTTCTGTTCCCGGTGTCTCCGTTGACGGCTTTTCTTCTGTTCCTGGTGTCTCCGTTGACGGCTTCTCTGTTGACGGTGTCTCTGTTGACGGCTTTTCTTCTGTTCCCGGTGTCTCTGTTGACGGCTTTTCTTCTGTTCCCGGTGTCTCCGTTGACGGCTTTTCTGTTGATGGCGTCTCTGTCGCTGGTGTCTCCGTTGATGGTTTCTCTGTTGATGGTGTCTGTTCCGTTTTCCCGCCTGTCGATGACTGATTAGTCTGCGACGACTGACCTGATCCACTCGATTGTGTTGTTGAATTTGACTGGCTGCTTTGTGTTGACTGTTTTGTGTTTGAGGTCTGCGCAGCCGGAGCTGTCTGAACCGTCTGATTTGCTGACGTATTTTGAGTTTCTTGCTGTGTCTTCTGAGTTGCCGTCTCGCCTACATCATCTGTCTTTTGTTTTTCAGTCTTTTTTTCTGCCTCGTTTCTATTGCTCTGCTTTACCTTATCAGCCTTAACGTATGCGACACGACCACTGTAGGCTATCTTGCACCACTTTTCATCATCAGATAATGCAATTACACTTATATTTTTTCCTTTTTTTAGATTTCCAACTACTGTTGCTTCTGTGTCAGGCTTACTATATACATCTGCATTAGCTGCAAGTTCACGTGTTTCTATTTCCTCATTTCCATCAGCTTCCTGCTCTTCAGTTGTAACTATTTCCTGCTCAGCCTCTGTTTCAAAAATTGTCATCTCTCCATCGTTATTCAAATTTATCATCTGTTCATATTCAGTAGATGCCACTTTCTCAGTATCTGCTTTGCACGCTGTCAGCTGTATTGCCAAACTCAAAGCTATCAGTGCCATAACTGCTCTTTTCTTCATAATCTTTTTCTCCATTCCAATATCTATTTTGCTGTATTGATGATTCTTTACGTTTATACCATGCCAATAACCAATATGGAATCGCGCATGCTGCAATTGGCCGTAAAACATATATCCATCCCTTTGGGAATAAAATACCCAAGGCTTTAAAATTACGATATCTGCATTTTGCCTCATTCCATCTATGGCGAAAACTACGCTTTTTGTAGGAATCTTTATTTTCTCGATAAGCCAAAAGTTTATCCTGTATATTAGCACCCTTTAATCCTGCCCTGCGCAGCCTCATAAAGATCTCATAGTCTTCACAGCGAAGTGTCTCCTTGGACGCAACATATCCCTCATTTGTATCAAAAATAGATGCCCTGTACATAACTGTCGGATGTGCATATGGTGAAAATCTCAGATAATCCTGCTCTATAGGAAATTCCGGCATTTTACGTTCTCCCCATACTCCATTCTGATCAAACACATCAATATTGCAGCCAACCCATGAATACTCCTGATATTTGTCCAAAAAATTTTTTTGTTTCATTAATCTTTCCGGATATGAAATATCATCTGCATCCATTCTTGCAATATATTTTCCCTTTGCCTCATCTATACATGCATTCAACGAAAATGCCAATCCATGATTTTCATCCTGACCGATCAATTTAATTCTTTCATCCAGTCCTGCCACCTCCCTGAGTAGTGTTGCCGCCTCCGGGCATGAGCCATCATCATAAATAATAAACTCAAAATCTTCAAATGTCTGGTGTAAAATAGAATTTACCGCCTCCATTAAAATATCCTTATTCAATTCATTATAAACACCCATGATGACAGAAATCTCTGGCATAACTCCCCTTTCCAGCAACTATGAAATTCTTTTATCCATAGTTGAATAAATTCTTTCCATAGTTCTAACTGTTTCTTCTGTACTAAATTGAATTACTGACTCTCTGCAATAATCCGCTAGTTTTTTTCTATATTCAACATTTGAATAAACTTTATCGATAGCTGTCACAAATGCATCCTGATCAAATGCCTCGCATATCAATCCATTTTTATCATTCTGCAAATATTCTCTTGTTCCTCTGTTATCTGCAACAATGAGTGGCACTCCACATGCAAGCGCCTCTATTGCGGCAATCCCCAACCCCTCACGGATAGAAGGGAACGCAAATACATCAGCGGTCTGGAGTATTTCATTCATATCTGTTCTGAAGCCAATCAATTGCACCTGCTTCTCTAATTTTTTTTCATGAATCAGTTTTCGTAATTCATCTTCATCTGGTCCATTTCCGCATATAGTATAATATATATCTTTTTTGTTTTCCACTGCAATTGCTTCAATTATAATTTTTTGATTTTTATTTTTATTCAGTTCTGCAGCTGTAACGATATGAAAAGCATTATTCGGTATTCCCAATTCTATTCTTTTCATGGAAGCCATTTCTGGCATCGGGCGAAATTTATCCAAATCTACCCCTACACCATGTATTTGCTCAACTGTTCCATTTTTTTTTAATTTGAATCTGTCTTTTACACAACAATAATCTTCCTTATTGATGGTTATAAGTGTATCCGTCCACCGTGCCAGCAGCTTTTCAACTGGATAAAATAAAATCCAATTTAAAATTGGAGCACCTTTATAAAAATGAAGTCCATGCGCAGTGTATATAACATACGGATCTGCTTTACTGTAATGTGCGGCGATTCTTCCCGCAACGCCTCCCATCGGATTGTGACAATGTATCGCCGTTATATTTTCTTCATCAATAATTTTAATTAACTGCTTAATTGCCCTGCAATTCATTATAATCTGTGCCGGACTTTTCTCTATATCGATCTGATGCAGAATAATTCCCTGTTGTTTCAATTCTTTTTCATCAAAGGTATAAATCGGTTTTTTTAAATTTGATGCATAATGTATCTCATAACCCATGTTCTGCATAATTTCCACATCATTTTTTTCAAATTGTGGTAAAAATCCGCTAATCGTTGTTATGTATAATATTTTTTTCATCTATTCTTCATCCAACACACTTTCTATTAAGCTTTTAGCATTTTCTACATCCTGATCATTTGGAATCATAACATAGCATGTTGTTCCTGGCATAGAATATGTCGTTGTATGCTTTCCTGTTCCTGTTACTGTATAACTGTCAATTGTCCACGTAACATCATTAGATAACTTATATTTAACCAAATCGTATATCACATTAGATGGAATATCTGTCATAACACAATCAGCAACTTCATCTAATATTTCTCCATATTTTGCTAATATACTTGGAGATGTCATTTTATTTATAACTGCTTTTATCACTTCCATCTGATTAATACCCCGCTGAACATCCCCAGCAGCAAAGGCATGTCTCTCACGTGCAAATGCTAATGCTTCTAGTCCCGAAACATGATTGTATCCTACTGTATAATGTTTTATCGGATCAACAGTAAAATCATATTCCGAGTATACATCAATTCCTCCAAGCGTATCTATTATCGCCTCAAACCCACTAAAATTCATACGCACATAATAATCAATATTTATTCCGTATAAATTTTCTATTGCTGCCTCTGAACTTTCTACCCCATATAATCCAGCATGTGTCAATTTATCATTTGCCCCTTGATTTGGCAGATACACATAATAATCTCTCGGTGTATTAACAAGCTGGATATGTCCCGTTTTCATATTGACAATCGCAAGAATATTTACATCGCTTCGGCTTCTCGCATTCACAGCCCCCCACATATCAATTCCACTAATATATATTACAAAAGTATCTTCATCTGATGACAGAAAATATTTTTCTTCTGTACTGTCCACATCAGTAACATCTCCACGTACTTCAACCTGAATTTCTGCAGAATATGTATATAATTCCCTTATTCTATCTGAGAAATCTTCATATCCATCCTGATCAGATATGATATCAACATATGCACTATTCATAATAATTGCTCTTTCTGTTCCATTTAGTAATGCATCTGCCATAAACAAAATATTATTATATGCTTTATATTGAACTTCTGTTGCCACAGTACCATCAATTACTGACATAACCTGATCTGCTGCATTATCCGATTCTAAATATCCAACAGATGCCCCCTCTATATCTCTAAGTTCATTTGCATTATCATCTGAGCTGACAAATACCGACATCTGAACCACTTCAAGTCTTGAATCCTTTGCTACATTATTTAATGTCATGTCTAATTTTCCTATTGCAATTAATCC
>ENA-OURS01002197-OURS01002197.1-human-gut-metagenome-genome-assembly--contig:-NODE-2197-length-14278-cov-3.729804_pt1 | contig 14278 bp, 10 predicted proteins | sample MGYA00242109_ERZ509010 | MGnify/ENA primary metagenome ERZ509010 (study PRJEB26280, sample SAMEA2338774) | human gut metagenome | biome: human gut; feature: human-associated habitat; material: faeces... | reverse complement strand
GTAGTCTAAGTCTTTTTTTGCTTTTTCTAGTTCAGTTAGTTCTTTTTCTTCTTTTGAGTTATCTTTATTATTGTTAGTTTTTGTATTTTTTTCTTCAGTACTATTTTTATCATTCTTTTTATTAGTAGTTTCTAATTTTTTTATTCCATAAGTTATACTTATAATTATTAAAAGTATACAGATTATAAATATTAGAAAGTTTTTAGTTTTTATTTTTCTTTTTTTCTTCACATGTATCACCTTACTATATAATAGCATTATTTTTGCTCTTTATGTATATTTTTTAAGATCTTTTTTCAAACCTTGATATTGAACGAAAAGAAGTTATACTATAGTATAATAAAATAGGATTGGTTGTATCATGAATAAGGGTAAAAAATTAATATTATTAAACAATTTATTTTGTTGTACTAACTTTATTTATTGGTGTAGGTTATGCTAATGTTAGTTCTACAGGTTTTGATATAACAGGAGGTCTTGCGGCTAAGCCACAAGATGGTATTTTTATGGAAGATGCTAAGTATTATGCTGATGAGTTTTATGATAATGCGGATATTATATTTAGTCTTGATGGTATAGAAAAGGGAGATATAGTTGATCCTAATACCAGTAAAAGTTTTTCTATTATATTTAAGTATTCTAATATTACAAGTATAACTAATAATACTTTGAATTCTTATTTAAATTTTAGGTTTGTTAAAGTGGGAAATTTAAAGTCTATTGGATCAAATGCTTATACTGGTGAGTTTTGGGCATGTAGAGATTCTATAACTAAGTGTAGATGGTTCGACAAGTTTTGATGTTTCAGAAGGGCAAGATGGTTCTGTAATGTCACATTTTGTTTCAAATTGAGATTCAACTTATACATTGCATTATATTGTAATTAGTGCACCAGTTAATTCATCATATTTATTTTCTGGTTTTAAGAAAGTTACTGCTATAGAGAATATTAATTATTTAGATACAAGTAAAGTTACTAACATGAGTAATTTGTTTAATAATGATAATAGTTTGATAAGTCTTGACTTAAGTAGTTTTGATATGAGTAAGGTTACTAATACAGGTTCTATGTTAGGTTATACTATTGGTGTAATAGCAGGTTATGCTAGAATACAAGCTGATGCTGATATATTTAATGCTATTGAAAGTAAACCATCTACTTATTCGTTTGTAGTATTGAATTAGCAGTAATTACCTTTACTTCTTCTAAGGGTTTGGGAGAAGTTTTTTTTACGAATAATTTGACAGCCCTTTACATAATAATTGATAGGAGGTAGACATGAGATTTATATGTAAAGTTTTGTGTAAAATACTAGTCATTACGATGATTATATGTCCATTGTTTGTAGATGCAGAAGAAGTTTATCCTATTGTAAATGCTAAAGCTGGTTTATTAATTGAAGCTAATACAGGAAAGATTATTTATGAAAAAAATAAAGATGAAAAGTTAGCTGTTGCTTCTATGACGAAGATGGTTGCTCAAATAATTATATTAGAACAGGTAGAGAGTGGAAAGATTAAATGGAGTGATGTAGTTACAGTTAGTAAAAATGCTGCTGATATGGGTGGATCACAAATATATATTAGTGAAGGTGAAAAGATTACTGTTGAGGATTTAATGAAGGGTATATCAATGGCTTCAGGTAATGATGCGACTGTAGCGATGGCAGAAGTAATTGCTGGTAGTGAAGAGAAGTTTGTTAAATTGATGAATAAAAAAGTAAAAGAGTTAGGACTTAAAAATACTATTTTTAAGAATTGTACAGGACTAGATGAAGAAGGACATTATTCTAGTGCTTATGATATGGCTATGATTGCTAGAGAATTGGTTATTAATCATCCAGAGATATTAAGGTTTTCTTCAATGTATGAAGACTATTTGAGAGAGAATACTGATAATAAATTTTGGCTTGTTAATACAAATAAGTTAGTACGTTTTTATGAGGGGGCGGATGGTTTAAAAACAGGTCATACAGATAATGCAGGATATTGTTTAGCAGCTACAGCAAAGAAAAATAATATGAGACTTATTGCTATTGTATTAGGAGAAGATAATAGTAAGACTAGAAATAGTGAGGCTATGGCTTTATTAGATTATGGATTTTTACATACTAAGTTTAATTTATTAAAAGAAAAGGGAACAGTTATTAAAAAGGTAAAATTAGATAAATCTAATAGAGAAAAGGTCGATATTATTTTAAAGGATGATTTAGGAGTAGTGGAATTAGTTGATGATAGTAAGCATAAATATGATTATAATATAAAAATAGATGATATTAAGTTACCTATATCTAGTGGGGATATGGTTGGTAAAATAGAAGTTGTTTCTAAGAATAAGACTATTGTGACTGGAGACTTAATAATAAATAAAGATGCTAAGAAACTTAGTATATGGGAACTTTTTTATAATTCGTTTAGAGGAATTTGTTCAGGAGAAATATAAGTTTCTTCTTTTTATTTTATGTGTTATAATTAAAGAGATTATTTGGAGGAGTTTATATGGCTAATAATAAAAAGAAAAATCAAAATAGAAATAGTAATACAACTAATAATTATAGAAATAATAGTAATAAATATAGTAGATATCAAAAGAATGAAGATAAGTATAATGATGACTTAGATGCTACTGTTAATTTAGATACGAGTTTTATAGAAGCAAGAGGTAAGAATCGAAAGAAAGTTGTGGAAAAGGCTTTAGAAAATAATAGAAAAGAGTTTGAAAATTTACAAAGAGAAGAGAGAAAAGAAAAGTCTAATAGTTCTTTACATTTAATAATAGTTTTATTAGTTTGTTTGTGTGTAGGTTTGATTGGATTTGATATATATTATTTTACTAATATTAATGATAATAAACCAAGAAAAGAAATTATATATAAAGAACAAAAAGTGGTAGAAGAAGTAGTTGATGAAAATATACTATTTTTAGGAGATTCACTTACTCATAGATATGATTTGAGTAAGTATTATAAGAAGTTTAATGTAGTTAATTCTGGTATTGATGGTAATAAGACTAGTGATATTTTAAGTGATATGAAAGCTAGAGTATATGATTATAATCCTTCTAAAGTAGTTTTACTTATTGGTATAAATGATCTTTGTGGTGATGTAAGTGGAGAAGAGGTTGTTAAAAATATTGGGGAAATTGTTAAGTTAATTAAAGAAAATAGACCTTATGCTAAAATATATTTAGAGTCTATTTATCCAATTAATAAAACTGTTGATGATAAGATTAATGGTTATGTTAGAGACTTTTCTATAAGTAATGATGATATAGTTGATATTAATAAGAAGTTGGAGAGTCTTGCTAAGGATGAGAATATTACGTATATTGATATGTTTAATGAACTTGTTGATAGTGATGGTAATTTGAAGTTAGAATATACTGAGGAAGGTTTACATATGTCTGATGATGGATATGATAAAATTACTGAGGTTCTTATTAAATATATTAAAGAGAATGATTAGTCATTTTCTTTTTTTATGTGCATATATTTAAGTGTAGAAAGGAATGAATAATATTTATGGAAACACTTAAAGTAAGTAGTAAGTCTAATCCAAATAGCGTAGCAGGTGCTCTAGCAAATGTGTTTAGAGAGAAAGGTAGTGTTGAGATTCAAGCAGTTGGTGCTGGTGCTTTAAATCAAGCTATTAAAGCAGTAGCAATTGCTAGAGGATTTGTTGCTCCATCAGGTAAGAATTTAGTTTGTATTCCGGCTTTTCAGGATATTGCAATTGATGGAGAAGAAAGAACTGCAATTAAATTAATTATAGAGGCTAAATAGTCTCTTTTCTTTTGTAATTTTCTTTATATTATTGGTATTATGTGGTAAACTATTATTGATAATGGAGGTAATGATATATGGCAGAAGAAATGATTACTTGTGATCGATGTGGTGCTGTTTATAAAAAAAGTATGCGTTATTGTATGAAATGTGGCAAACTTAATTATAGCCATCCAGATAATGCCTCTATGTTGAAATATGAACCGAAAAATGGAGAGGACATTAAAAGGTTTAATGATGATAAAGATGAGACTTTGTCATTTGAATCTCCTTTTAGAAATTTTTGAATAGTCAATCAGGAATTGTGGACGGTCCCAAAAGGGGATTTGGGGGACGGTCCTAAAATCCCTATCGAAAATATTATAAAAGGGAAAGGAACACCGTCCCTAAATCCCTATAGTTTATCATAAAAATATGTCATATATGAAAAGACTTTTGTACACCAGTTAGGGTCTGTAGAATATCTTGTATTAATTCCAGTAAGTGTTGGGCTAGAATAATATCTTCCTGTTGTAGTATCACCATCTGACAATGTCATTCCTGCAGGATTTAAATAAGCTTTAGCAAGTATTTTTGCTACAAACTCTATTCCCTCTGCATATGTATCAAATGTGTAAGCTGAATTATATGCATCATTATCATATGCACCATAACCAAATAAGTTTCTCTTGTCTAACGATATTGCAGATGTTCCCCATCCACTTTCGTGAATTGCCATGGCTACTAATAAAAGTCCATTAACATTATATTTTTGTTCTGCATTATAAAATGCTTCAGCATTACTATATATTACTTTATTCACATCTCTTGGCTCATCAGCTAATATACGTTTGTAATCATCTAGAGATAAACCACTCTTAACATTTAATGCCATATTAAAGTTTAATTTAGATACAATTCTTTGTACTTTGTTTTGTGAAACGATACCAGGAGTTGTAGATTGTGATGTTAATGAAGATGCTGGAACATATCCTTCTTGTCCATCAAAAGAAATTCTACACCAATCACCAACAACTTCTAATAAAACAACATCCATATATCTTGTGATTTTACAAATCTCAGAACCATTGTTAATTGCATCCATTAAAGAAACTGTAGAAATAACATACATTGTATCTCCTAAATGTACATTATAATTTACCAAGAAATCAGAAGTACCAACCTCAACAATTTCTTCTACAGGAGCTTGTAAGATATCTATACTAGAAGTAGATTCATCAATTAAATCTGCTCCTTCATATGTTCTGATAATATTAACACGTTCTAAACCAGGAACCCCAGCTTGTTTAACTATTTTTTCATCTTTTGGTAAAGAATCATTTTTTATATATTTAGTAGAATAAGGAATTTCTTTGTCCCTATAAGTTTTTTCTTTTGTCTTAGTAGAATTTGTGTTATCTATAAGTATTTGACTAATATTAAATGGATTTGTGTTTTTTTCGTAAGTGCTAAAATCACCATAAGGATTCTCTGTTTTATTTTTATTAGAAATATATGTAACAATAAAAATAATTAAAGCAATTATAATTAACAAATAAACCGAAGATAAGATAATAAATTGCCTAAATTTCTTTTTATTGCTTTTCAAAGTATCGAATTTATATCTAAAAGAGCCATTAAAGTTAGACTTTTTTGGCTTTGGTTCGTGTTTGGTTTTTACTGCTTTTACTCTTTTCTCTTTCTTGCTTTTTGGAGGTTTAGCAGGTTTTCCTTTTTTAGGTTTTGAAGTCGAATTATTTGTATTTTTACTTACTTGCTTAGTCTCATTTACTTCTTTAGGTGTTTCTTTTTTTGCTTGTATACTATTGTTCCTAGCTTTTTTTAATTCCTCAAAAGCATTAGATAAATTTCTTTGATTGTTATTATCTTTTGTATTATTATCTTGCATTTTTTAGCACATTAAATTATTATAATATTTTTTTTGTAGTATATCATATGAAATATAAAATTACAAATTAAATTATGATAGAAATGTAAGATTCTGTATATACAGTTTTTACTAAATAAAAATATGTAAAAATTTACTATATTTCGTTGACAAAACATGGTAAATTATGCTATGATACAAAAGGTATTTTAAACGCTAAAAGGTGGTAAAAATAATTAAAATATTTAGAAAAAAGTAATTTTAAAGAACAAGGTAGGTTGGCAAAAGATAAAAACAGGTAATTGCCAGCATGCCTTTTTGTTGCCTAAAAACGGTTATATTAGTTGGAAAGAGGAATTGATTTAAAAGGATATATTAATGGAAAAATTTATAAAGCAGGAATTTGGAAATTAGTATAAAATTTTAGATGCAAGAGGGACTTTTCAATGTTCATATACAATTTTTTTCAAACTGCTTATATTTTGTTTTAGAGGTGATTTAGTTGTTAAAAGAAATTAAGCATGAAAAAAGCTCAAGAAAAGACTTTGCAAAAGTTGGAGACTTTATAGAAATGCCTAACTTAATTAAGGTGCAAAGAGATTCTTATGAGTGGTTTGTCGAGGAGGGATTAGGAGAAGTCTTAAAAGACATTTCACCAATCATCGACTATTCAGGAAACTTGGTTCTAGAGTTTTTCGATTACTACATGGAAGAGAAAACAAAATATTCTTTAGAAGAAGCTAAAGAAAGAGATGCTACATATTCTACACGTTTACATGTAAAAGTAAGATTAATAAATCGTGAAACAGGAGAAATTAAAGAGCAAGAAATCTATTTAGGAGATTTCCCTTTAATGACAGATAGTGGAACATTTATTATAAACGGTGCAGAAAGAGTTGTAGTAAGCCAATTAGTTCGTTCACCTGGATGTTATTATGACTTTACCTATGACAAAACAGGTAAAAAATTATTCACATCAACAGTAATGCCAATAAGAGGGGCATGGATAGAATACGAAACAGACAGTAATGATGTTTTTTATGCTCGTGTAGACAGAACTAGAAAAATTCCAGTAACAACATTATTAAGAGCTTTAGGCTTAGCAACAGATGAACAAATACTTGATTTCTTTGGAAATGAAGAAAAATTAAGAGTAACATTAGAAAAAGACCCAATAAAAACTCAAGATGAAGCATTAATCGAAATTTACAAAAAATTAAGACCAGGAGAGCTTCCAACAGTTGAAGCTGCTAAAAACTTATTCAACGGACTATTCTTTGATGCAAGAAGATATGATTTAGCAAAAGTAGGAAGACATAAATATAACAAAAAACTAAGTCTAGCAACAAGAATAGAAGGAAAGATTGCACATACAGCTATAGTAAACCCAGAAACAGGAGAAGTATTTGTAGAAGCAGGGGAAGTTATATCAAAAGATATGGCAGACGAAATCCAAAATTCTGGTATAAATGTTGTAGAAGTAAGAGTAGAAGATAAGCCAGTAAAAATAATAGGAAATGGAACAGTAAATATTCATAATTTTGTAACAAATGTAGATATTTCAGATTTGCACTTTAAAGAAATGGTAAATTATGAAGTATTAAAAAATATCTTAGACAATACAGAGGAAAAAGATTTACATCATGCAATAGAACAAAGATATGAAGAATTAGTTCCAAAACATGTTACAACAGAAGATATCTTAGCATCTGTTAACTACTTATTAAACTTAGACCATAAATTAGGCGAAATAGATGATATAGACCATTTAGGAAATAGACGTATACGTTGTGTTGGTGAGTTATTACAAAATCAATTTAGAATTGGTTTAACAAGATTAGAAAGAGTTGTTCGTGAAAGAATGACAATTCAAGACTTAGATGTAGTAACACCACAAACATTAATAAATACAAAACCAATAACATCAGCAATAAGAGAGTTCTTTGGTAGCTCACAATTATCACAATTTATGGATCAAACAAACCCATTATCAGAACTAACACATAAAAGAAGAATTTCTGCATTAGGACCAGGAGGTCTTTCTAGAGAAAGAGCAGGTTTCGAAGTTCGTGATATTCACTATACACACTATGGTAGACTATGTCCAATAGAATCACCAGAAGGACCAAACATAGGTCTTATATCTGCACTTTCATCATTTGCACAAATAAATGAATATGGATTTATAGAAACACCATACAGAATAGTAGACCCAGAAACACATGCAGTTACAGATAAAGTTGAATACATGAGTGCAGATATAGAAGATGGTAACTATATTGCAGAGGCTGAAGAACCATTAAATGAAGATGGAACATTTGTAAATAAGAGAGTTAAAGTTAGATATAGAAATGATATTATAGAAGTAGACAGAGAAATGGTAACAGGAATGGATGTTTCACCAAAACAATTAGTTTCTATTGGTGCAGCCATGATACCATTCTTAGAGCATGATGATGCAAAACGTGCGCTTATGGGTGCGAACATGCAACGTCAAGCAGTTCCATTAATTATGCCAGAAGCTCCAATAGTTGGTACAGGTATGGAATACAGAGCAGCAAAAGATTCTGGAATATTAATTTTAGCAGAAGATGATGGTGTAATTCAAAAAGTTACAGGTGAAGCAATTACTGTTAAATATAATAATGGAACAACGAAAACACATAGATTAAATAAATTTAAAAGAACAAATGGTGGTACATGTATTAATCAAAGACCAATTGTTGTGGCTGGAGAAAAAGTTAAAAAAGGAGATACCATAGCAGATGGACCAGCTACTAAAAATGGTGAGATGGCATTAGGAAGAAACGTACTAGTAGCATTCTCTACATGGGAAGGTTATAACTACGAAGATGCTATACTTTTAAATGAAAGATTAGTAAAAGAAGACGTATTTACATCAATTCATATAGAAGAATATGATTGCGAATGTCGTGATACAAAATTAGGACCAGAAGAAATAACAAGAGATATACCAAATGTTGGTGAAGACAGCTTAAAAGACCTAGACGAAAATGGTATTATCAGAATTGGTGCAGAAGTAAGACCAGGAGATATCTTAGTTGGTAAAGTTACACCAAAAGGTGAAACAGAACTAACAGCAGAAGAAAGATTACTTCGTGCGATCTTTGGTGAAAAAGCTCGTGAAGTTAGAGATACATCACTTAAAGTACCACATGGTGAAGCTGGAACAATCGTAGATGTAAAAATATTTACAAGAGATAATTCAGATGAATTAGGACCAGGTGTAAATCAAATAATAAGATGTTATATAGCAACAAAAAGGAAAATATCAGTTGGTGATAAAATGGCTGGACGTCATGGTAACAAAGGTACAATTTCTAGAATATTACCAGAAGAAGATATGCCATTTATGCCAGATGGTACACCAGTAGATATCCTATTAAACCCATTAGGTGTTCCTTCTCGTATGAACTTAGGTCAAGTTTTAGAGGTACACTTAGGATTAGCGGCAAAAGAATTAGGATGGAATGTTGCAACACCAGTTTTTGATGGTGCAACATCAGAAGAAATAGAAGAATTATTAGTTAAATCTGGAAATACACCAGATGGAAAAACAATTCTTTATGATGGTAGAACAGGTGATCCATTTGCTGAACCAATCACAGTAGGAGTTATGTACATGCTTAAGTTACATCACTTAGTAGATGACAAAATACATGCTCGTTCAACAGGACCATATTCTTTAGTTACACAACAACCATTAGGAGGTAAAGCTCAATTCGGTGGACAACGTTTCGGAGAAATGGAAGTTTGGGCACTAGAAGCATATGGTGCAGCTCATACATTACAAGAAATGTTAACAGTTAAATCTGATGATGTTGTAGGAAGAGTTAAAACTTATGAAGCAATTGTTAAAGGAGAAAATGTTCCAGAACCTGGAATTCCAGAAACATTCAAAGTATTAATAAAAGAACTACAATCATTAGGATTAGATATGAGATTATATACAAAAGATAATAAAGAAATTGAACTAAAAGAAGATATCGACGAAGGTATAGACTATAACGAAGCAAAGAAGAAAGAAGATTTAGTTCTAAATGAAAGCGAAATTGAAAGTTCATATATAGAAGCTGACGATGAGGAAATCGATTTAGACAAAGAAGAAGATAATGATGAATTATTCGAAAATGATGAACTTTTAGATGATGAAGGCCTATATGGTAATGACTTAGCAAAAGATAATCTTGATGATGATGAAGATTTAGATTAAAAAAGATTGCTGCCTAAATTTTATATTTAGGCAGGGCAATTAAATAAGTAGTTTTGCGAAACTAAAAAATAAAGTCAAGGGGGCAAGAAATGGACGAGTTAGAAGTCTTTGATAAAATAAAAATTGGTTTAGCTTCTGATGAAAAAATAAGAGAATGGTCAAAAGGTGAAGTTAAAAAACCAGAAACTATAAACTACAGAACATTAAAACCAGAAAAAGATGGTCTATTCTGCGAAAGAATATTTGGACCTACAAAAGACTGGGAATGTCACTGTGGAAAATATAAAAGAGTTAGATATAAAGGAATAGTTTGTGACAGATGTGGTGTTGAAGTTACAAAGTCAAAAGTTAGAAGAGAAAGAATGGGACATATAGAGCTTGCAGCTCCAGTTGCTCATATTTGGTATTTTAAAGGTATTCCAAGTAGAATAGCTTTAATGCTTGATATCTCTCCAAGAAACCTTGAAAAAGTTGTATATTTTGCATCTTACATAGTTACAGATAAAGGAAATACAGGATTAATTAAAGCTCAAGTATTATCTGAAAAAGAATTCCATGAAGCAGAAGAAAAATACGGAAGAGGTTCTTTCAAAGCTGAAATGGGTGCAGAAGCTTTATATAAATTATTAGCTGAAATTGATCTTGATAAATTATCTGAAAAATTGAAAAAAGAGCTTGTTAAAGCTAGTGAACAAAAAAGAGCAAAATTAGTAAAAAGACTAGACACTGTAGAATCATTTAGATTATCAAATAACAGACCTGAATGGATGATTATGCACGTTGTACCAGTTATTCCACCAGAATTAAGACCAATGGTTCAATTAGATGGTGGTAGATTTGCAACATCAGATTTAAATGACTTATATAGAAGAGTTATAAACAGAAATAACAGATTAAAAAGATTATTAGAGCTTGGTGCTCCAGAAATTATAGTAAGAAATGAAAAGAGAATGTTACAAGAATCTGTAGATGCATTAATTGATAATGGAAGAAGAGGAAGACCTGTAACAGGTGCTGGAAACAGACCTTTAAAATCATTATCAGATATGCTTAAAGGAAAACAAGGTAGATTCCGTCAAAACTTACTTGGAAAACGTGTTGACTATTCAGGACGTTCAGTTATCGTTGTTGGACCAGAGCTTAAAATATATCAATGTGGTGTTCCAAAGGAAATGGCAGTTGAGCTATTTAAACCATTTGTTATGAAAGAATTAGTTGGAAGAGGAATAGCACATAATATTAAAAATGCAAAAAGAATGGTAGAAAGATTACATCCAGAAGTATGGGGAATATTAGAAGATGTTATAAAAGATCATCCAGTAATGTTAAACCGTGCTCCTACACTACACAGACTTGGTATTCAAGCATTCGAACCAGTATTAGTTGAAGGTAGAGCTATTAAACTTCATCCATTAGTTTGTACAGCATTCAATGCTGACTTCGATGGTGACCAAATGGCTATACATTTACCTTTATCACCAGAAGCACAAGCAGAAGCAAGATATTTAATGCTTTCAACAAACAACTTATTAAAACCACAAGATGGTAAACCAGTTACAGTACCTACTCAAGATATGATTCTTGGTGCATATTACTTAACAATGGAAACAGAAGGCGAACCAGGTGAAGGAAACTATTTCTGTTCTCCAGAAGAAGCAGTTATAGCTCATGAAAACCATGACTTAGGAATGCATGCAAGTATATATGTAAAAATGAGAAAAGTAGATGAAAATGGTGTAGAAAGATTTGGAAAAGTTAAAACTACAGTTGGAAGAATTATATATAACAAAGGAATTCCACAAGATTTAGGATTTGTAGATAGAACAAATCCAGAAACAGAATTTGAACCAGAAATAAACTTTGTAGTAACAAAGAAAAATCTTGGTAAAATAATTGCAAACTCAATAAATGTTCATGGATTAAGTGAAACAGCAGAATTACTTGATTATATTAAATCAACAGGTTACAAATATTCTACTGTTGGTGCTATAACGGTTTCTGTTAGTGATGTTAAAGTACCAGAAGAAAAGAAAACAATTATTGAAGAAGCATATAAACAAGTTGATAATATAACAAAACAATATAAACGTGGTTTAATTACTAACGATGAACGTTACAATGCAGTTATTAAAATTTGGAGTAAAGCAACAGATGATGTTAAAATTGCAATGAAAAATAACTTTGAAAAATTAAACCCAGTTTACATGATGAGTGAATCTGGAGCCAGAGGTAACTTAGACCAGTTAAAACAAATTGCTGGTATGCGTGGTCTTATGGCAAGTACAACAGGTAAAACTGTTGAAATTCCAATCACATCATGCTTTAGAGAGGGATTAAGCCCAATCGAATATTTCATCGCTGCCCATGGAGCTCGTAAAGGACTTTCTGATACAGCCCTAAGAACAGCCGATTCAGGATACTTAACAAGAAGATTAGTTGATGTATCACAAAATATTATTGTTAGAGAAGAAGATTGTGGAACTCAAGATGGTCTTGAAGTATCTACAATAAAAGATGGAAATCAAGTTGTTGAAAAACTTGAGGAAAGATTAGTAGGAAGATATTCATTAAATGATATAGTAAATCCAGAAACAAACGAATTAATAGTTGATTCAAATACAATGATTAATGACAAAATAGCAGCTGAAATTGTTGCTGCTGGTATTGAAAAAGTTACAGTTCGTTCAGTTATTGGATGTAGAACAAAACACGGTGTTTGTGCTAAATGTTATGGTATGGGTCTTGCTACTCGTCAAGAAGTAAGTATTGGTGAAGCCGTAGGTATTATAGCTGCTCAATCAATCGGTGAACCTGGTACACAGCTTACAATGAGAACAATTCACTCTGGTGGTGTTGCCGGTGTTGCTGATATTACTCAAGGTCTTCCTAGAGTCGAGGAATTATTTGAAGCTAGAAAACCAAAGGGATTAGCTATAATTTCAGAAATTGATGGTACAGTAAGAATTAAAGAAGAAAAGAACAAGAAAGAAGTAGTTATAAAGGGTGAACATGAAGCAAAAGAATATGTAATACCATTTGGATCTAAACTACGTGTAAGAGAAGGAGACGAGGTATTAGCTGGTGATCCTATTACAGAAGGTTCTATAAATCCTGGAGAAATTTTAGCAATAAAGGGACCTACAGGAGTATTTGAATACTTAACTACTGAAGTTCAAAAAGTTTATAGAAACCAAGGTGTTGATATAAATGATAAGCATATTGAATTAATAGCAAGACAAATGCTTAAGAAAGTAAGAGTTGAAGACAATGGAGATACAAATATGTTCTCTGGATCTTTAGTTGATATGTATGACTTTGAAGATGAAAACAACAGAGTTATAGCAGAAGGAAAAACTCCTGCAACAGGTAAGAGAGTATTACTTGGTATTACAAAAGCATCACTTGCAACAGAAAGTTTCTTATCTGCAGCATCATTCCAAGAGACAACAAAAGTATTAACAGAAGCTGCAATAAAAGGTAAGACAGATGAATTAATTGGTCTAAAAGAAAATGTTATTATAGGTAAATTAATTCCTGCTGGAACAGGTATGAAAGTATATCAAGATACACAAATTAAAACAGAGCAAGATGATAAAACTACTGAATCAAATGACGATGAAATGTCACAAGATGTTGATACAGTAAATGATGAAGAAATGGTAGTTTCTGATGATGAATAATAAAAATGCGGTTATTAATTTATTAATAATCGCATTTTTTTAAATTCCCATATAAAATATGAGGGAGATTTAGAAGTAAATATAAATTTTTGTTAAACTAAATTATTAAAGTTTCTTTTGGAATATAGAATTCTTCGTACTTCCATAATGTTGTTTTTTACAGTATAAAATATTGTATAATTTCGTATATAAATCCTATAGTATGTACTTTTTTTCTTCTTGATAGATACATATTTTTCATAACTTTCTGGGTTTTTACTTCTTTTTTCTATTTCTTTAATTACTTCATTATAAAAATCATCTGCGGCTATTTTATTTTTTAGAGTATTTACAAAATATTTTAATATGTGATTAAATTGATTTATATAGGTTTGGGAATATTTTATTGTATATTTGCTATTCGCCATCAATTATCCTCCTTGCCATTTTTTTCATTTCTTCGTGAGTATAATATTTCGTATTTGGATCTTCTGCTTCTTTATCTGCCTCATCTAATGATTTTTCAATATACTCATTGTATTCCATATCATTCATTAGTTTGGAATATTTTTCTAGACTCATTACAACCATCGAGCCATATCCGTTTTTTGTCAAATAAACTGCTTCATCTTCTTTTAAAACTAAATCCTCGATTTCTGGATATTTATTACGTAGGTCTGATACGGGTCTTATATTAATCATATTTCTCACCTCTTTATATTAATATTATCATAAT
>ENA-OURS01002160-OURS01002160.1-human-gut-metagenome-genome-assembly--contig:-NODE-2160-length-14519-cov-6.109652_pt1 | contig 14519 bp, 9 predicted proteins | sample MGYA00242109_ERZ509010 | MGnify/ENA primary metagenome ERZ509010 (study PRJEB26280, sample SAMEA2338774) | human gut metagenome | biome: human gut; feature: human-associated habitat; material: faeces... | reverse complement strand
TTATGATTCGTTTGTCACTTAACGGTGAAATCACACAGTTCAGTTCTAAACTGAGCGTGAAGCCGGATGCCTGGGATACAGTTTTGGGCAAGGCGAAAGGAAATACACAGAAAGCCAGCCAGTTGAATGAAACATTGGAGGACATCCGTGCTTCGCTGAAAAACCACTACCGGGATATTGAAGTGCATGAGTCGTTCGTAACGGTAGAAAAAATACGCAATGCGTTTTTGGGAATAACGGCGAAACAAAGAACACTGCTGGAACTTTTCAAGAAACACAATGAGGATGCAAGAAAACTGGTCGGCATCAGCAAGACGCCTGCCACCCTCGCGAAGTATGACCGCTGCTACCGAAGGCTGGAGGAATTTATGAAAGTGAAATACAATATTTCGGATATATCACTGAAGGAAATCGGCCACATGTTCATTACGGACTTCGAGAACTATCTGAGAACAGAAAGCAAATGCAATGAGAATACCACAGCAAAATTCATGCAGACGTTCAAGATGATTGTAATCATCGCCAAAAACAACGGTTGGATTTATACTGACCCGTTTTCCAACTATAAAATCAGACTGAAACGTGTGGACAGAGGCTATCTGACGGATGCGGAACTTCAAAAGATAATGAAGAAGAAGTTTCCGACTAAAAGACTGGAACAGGTACGGGATGTGTTCCTGTTCTCCTGTTACACGGGATTATCATATGTGGACGTGAAGGAGCTGAAGGCAAGCGACATCAGAATCTCGTTTGATGGGAAACCGTGGATCATGACGCACCGTCATAAGACAGATACTCCGGTAAACGTACCGCTGCTGAAGATACCGCAGGCGATACTTCAGAAATATGAAGGTCAGCTTCCCAAAGGCCAGTTACTGCCTGTTCTGAGCAATCAAAAACTTAATTCTTACTTAAAAGAGATTGCGGATTTGTGCGGTATAAATAAAAATATTACCTTCCACCTGGCACGTCACACGTTTGCTACGACCACCACTCTGGCTAAAGGTGTGCCGATTGAAACGGTGTCGAAAATGCTGGGGCATACGAACATTGAAACCACGCAAATCTATGCCCGCATAACCAATGAGAAGATAAGAAAGGATATGGAGGTCCTTGCGGGAAAACTGGATGCCATGTTATGACCTCCATGCTGAAATTCCATATATAATAATGTATAAAAGTAACTATTATGGTGAAATTTGGCAATTTTGAAGTGGAATATAACCGCAATGCACCTGATAAGGTGAGCGTAAGGATAGAAACGGACGACAAGGGCGAAGTATGGCTGCCGAAATGCGACATCGCACGGGCGTATGGCGTGTTTGTACAGTCGGTAAATGCCGGACTGAAATCCCTTGCAAAAACCGGAGACTTTGATGAATACCGGGATGTGCGGGTGGAACATTTCACCTATAACGGAAAAGATTGCAGTGTGGACCTCTACAGTCTGGCGACCATCATTGCACTGGGATTCCGCATGAATGGACTGAAATGCGAGGCATTCAGGAAATGGGCTGCAAGACGGCTGGCAGAATCATTTGAAAAGAAGAAAAGTACGGTGATTCTCTGCATGAGCGGCGAAAAGAGAAACAACTGGAACTGAAAACCGCAGGATATGGCGGATATACGTGTCGGGATAGTCTCCCCTGTCCGGGAGGCTGTCCCGACACGTGTTTTTCGGATAAGCTAAAAAAATATAAAAATGGAAGTGCGGCAATTCGTAAAATGACAGTAATGTGTAACTTATCCCTCCTTAAAAACAGATTGTAAAAATACAGAGACATCATGGTGGAAGAATTTGATTTGTTCGAAGAGGTGGAAGTGCAGTTCTGTGACGAGGAATGCACGGCATCGGTGTGGCATGGGGTGAGCTATTGCGAAAGCCTGTTCTGCCGGGAAAAACCGAAATCCGAACTGACGGTAATCGTCAGGGAGGAAGGCATGATGTATTTCCTTGCGGCAGATATGGATGAGTTTGCAGGACTATGCCGGAAACACGGATGGTACATTGTCTCGCACCAGCGGTTCAGCGAGGCGATGGAAATCGGCATGTGTCTGATGGAAGGCGGGAAACATGCGGGATGGTACTCGCTGGGCAGGTCGAAGGAAACGAATGCCATGATGAGGGACGTGCTGAACTTCACATTTGAGAGTGGGAAGCGACCGGACTTCTATCCGTATGAAACGATATTCAAGGGAGAAGTGCTTATAGACGGATGCAGGTGTCACTACCTGCATGACTATTACCCAACGAAGATTGAAAAGACGGATACACACCAAAAACGGGTAAGCAACCTGATATTTCGTTTTAAGGAAGGAGGACATTGCGGCGAGCTGGTCGCACGGATACTAGCACTGTGTCTGAAACATGCAGGATTCAACGGAACGAAGGAAGACACGGTACTGATACCTATACCCGCATCGACAAGGGAAAGACAACGGAAACGCTTTCCGGTAGTATGCTACTACCTGTCGAAATGGCTGGGCATTACGGATGGTTTCAAGGCCATCTGGATAGAGGAAGACCGCGAGCAACTGAAAGGAAAGGGAAAGGATAAGGACATACTGCGGAACCTGCAATTCACACGGCGGTATATCAGAGGAAAGAATGTTGTCCTGCTGGATGATGTACTCACGACCGGGGAGAGCTTCAGGCAACTGCAACGAAAGATGAAACAGTTGGGGGCGTTGTCGGTTATCGGGGTGTTTCTGGGGAAAACTATATAATAATTACGAAGTATGGGAAATAAAGAAATTACCAATTTTTTAGATGAATATGTACAAATTCCAAATCCTCAATATGCTGTCATGTTAAAAGGAGCCTGGGGATGTGGTAAGACCTTTTTTATTCAACAATGGATTAAAACATTGAAAAATGCTGATGTAGAAAAAGACGAGTTGAATTGGAAGCCTATCTATATATCATTGTTTGGTCTTACAGAGGTTCAACAAGTAACTGAAAGTATAAATAAGGAAATCTATCCCTGGCTATACAGCAAAGGAGCAAAATTCATCAAGAATTTCCTAAAAGCCGCATCAAAAATAGCACTGAAATATGATATAGATGCGGATGGTAATGGGAAAAATGAAGGAAGCGCAACTTTTAATTTAGATTCTATCCTATTGTTAAAGGAGGATAATAGTGAAATAAGGGGTAATAAGATTCTCATTTTTGATGATTTTGAAAGATGCAATATCAACTTTGAAACTTTATTGGGCTACATAAATTATTTTTCGGAACATTGCAAATGTAAGATAATCATTATCGGGGATGAATCCAAACTGAGTATAAAAGAAAGTGAGAGCACTAAATTGAAATTCAGTGATTTTAAAGAAAAGACCATAGGCAGGACTTTTGAGATAAAAACAAACATTAGTGAGGCGGTGGATTTTTTCATTAATGAATTAACTCCCAACAATCGGAATTTATTATTGGAAAACAAAGAATTAATCATACAAATATTCGAAGCTTCCGTTTCTCATAATTTAAGAATATTACACCAATGTCTTAATGACTATAACAGAATTGTTATGGCCTTACCTGAGCATTACCATGAATCCCTCCAATACCATAATGTTATAAGTTCTTTACTGGCTAACTTCATTGCTGTATATTTCGAATATAAAAGTGGAAATACGGAAATTGCTGAAATATTTAATAGGATGACAATGTTATCTAATAATAATTCAGAAACCAATAAAAAACGGGAAAAAATATTATCGAAATACCGTTCTGCCAGAAAAAATAGAAGATTGGGGCTATTTGATGATTTTATTGTTGAAAAAATAATCTATTATTTGAATAATGGCTCTTTTAACACAGAATATCTTCAATACTCTCTTGATATAAGGGATACTGAAATTAAAAGTTGGGAACATTTGTATGATTATTGGCGGTTAAGCAATGAAGAATATAAAAAATATTATGATGAAACCATTGCCTATTATTCAGGTGATAAATGTGATAATTTAAAAGACTTATTTGCTATTATCAGTATATTTTCCGTACTAAGCCATAATCAACTTTTATTAGTTTCCGCAGATGAAATCATAGAAATAGGGAAAAAAAACATAGACAGATTAATGGCAAAAAACAACGATCTAAGTGATTTGGTAGCAAGTCAAAACATGGTGGATTCCGGATTAAGACCTCACCCTGATTCCCAATGTAATGAACTATTAAAAAACTTACTTCAATATTTTAACAGTGTGCTTCAAGAAAGTAAAAACAGGTGTCCCAATAGGGTATCTGTTATGTTGGAGAATTTGGATAATGAGAGTTGTAAGTGTCTTGAAGATACACTTAAAATAGTTGTACCTTTAGAAAATATGCAATATATAGACACTCCATTCTTTAAATTTGTGGACCCACAAAAAGTGGCTAACCGAATTATGGGATTATCCAATGAGTCGAAGAATACATTCTATCAGTTTCTGCTTTACAGGTATGATGCATTAATTAATGATATGGCAGAAGAAATGCCTAACTTAGAATTAATAGGAAAGGCTCTAAAAGAAAAAGCAGAGCAGACAGAACTGATAGAGAAGTTTTCTCTAAATCAAATTATATCAGTGATTGAAGAAATAGTAGAACAGTTAAAACAGGAATAGTAAGAATCATCTTATAGAAGCGTAATATATAGCGGCTTCATCTGTGCTTCAGTGCCGGATGGAGCCGCTTTTTTTGTGCCCGTATGCGGAAAAAACAGGGATTGAGAAAGGTAAACGAGGAAAATCATTCCCTACTATGGTAATACTATGGATTGTGCCTGCGTGGAGTTGCGCACCTTTGCAGCGTAACCAATACGGAAGGATATGGAAATAATAACGATGGACAATGAGGTCGTGAAGACGATGATGGAGAAGATAGACCGCATAGCGGACTATGTTTTCAAGAAAGACAACGTGCCGAAGGAGGAAGCGGAAATCCTGCTGACGAGCGAGGAGGCGGCGGACCTGCTGAAAATCAGCACGAGAACACTGCAACGGATGCGAAAGGACAAGACTATTCCCTACATGATGGTGAGAAGCAAGTGCCGGTACAGACTGACGGATCTGGAGGAATGCGTGAGACGGAAAATCGTACACTGCAATCCCAAGACGCTGGAGGAGTTCAAGCATAACTACCTGATGACCAGAAAGGAGGCGGATGATGGAAGGGATTGGTAAGGAAATGTTCGAGGAATGGATGCAGCGCCTCATGGAACGGATTGACCGGCTGGACAGCATCATATCGGTACTGATAAACAAGGAAGCGGCGGGCGTGAAGTACATGGACGGAGAACGGCTGTATGACAATCAGGACCTGTGCGAGATGCTGAGAACGAGCAAACGATCGCTACAGCGGTTTCGCAGCGAATACGGACTGCGCTACCAGAAAATCAGCCGCAAGACCTACTACAAGGAATCGGACGTGCTGGAGTTTATCAGCCGGAACATGGAAGAGGTGACGCTGGACGGCAAAAAGGTGCTGAAAGTGAAGGACGGAACGGGAAAGAAAGCTCCGGGCAAAACGGCGAAAGGGAAAAAAGGAGGCAGAAGGAAAACCGGGACTGAAAGGCGCACGTGAAACGTAGGCGAAAAGAGAAACCGGAAGTGGATGGTGAACCGGATGTAAATGGGAAACTGAGGGTGAGACTGATGCAAACCGGGACTGACAAGCACACGTGAAACGGAGACGAAAAGAGAAACCGGAAGTGGATGGTGAACCGGATGTAAACGGGAAACTGAGGGTGAGACTGATGCAAACCGGGAGTGACAAGCGCACGTGAAACGGAGACGAAAAGCGAAACCGGAAGTGGATGGTGAACCGGATGTAAACGGGAAGCTGAGGGCGAGCCTGATGCAAACCGGGACTGTAAGGTGAACGGGAAACCGGAACGAAAAGAAAAACAGACCTGCACGGGAATACCGGCGGGACTATCATCAAACAATAAAAAAATCAATCAATGGAACAGAAAAAGAAAAAGGAAGAGGACGTGCTGGTTGTCCGCGACGAGAAGACGGGCGAAATCAGCGTGGTTGCCGGACTGGATGCCAAGGGCTATCCCAAGAGGGCACAGGCAAAGGCGGAACATTCGCAGGAGTTTTTGCGCTTTGACCGCCACGGGGATGCGATAGATAATTTCTTCAAGAATTTCTACCGCCAGTGCAAGGAACCGACACGATTCGGTTTCTACAGGGTGGCAGCGGACATGGTGGAAGCTCTGCTTCCGGTTATCAAGGACCTGCTGAAAGACCCTGTGGCGAACGCTGACCTGCTCGCACCGCACAAAGTGGATACATCGGCGTACCAGCAGGTTGCTGAGGTGAAAAGAGAAAATGCTGAAACGGAAGCGGAGGGACAGCAGGCTGCGGAGGAGGTGAAAAAAGAAAATGCCGGGACGGAGGCTGAGGAACAGCAGGCTGCGGAGGAGGTGAAAAAGGAAAATGCCGGGACGGAGACTGAGGAACAGCAGGCTGCGGAGGAGGCGAAAAAAGAAAATGCCGAAACGGAGACTGAGGAACAGCAGGCTGCTGAGGAGGCGAAAAAAGAAAATACGGAAGAAAATAATGTGGAACAACAAACAAATGAGAAAATGGAAAAAATGAAACTGAAAAATCAGGAACAGCAACCGCAGGCGGCAGAATCGCAGGCGGTACAGGAACCGGCACAGGACGGACAACCGCAGGCGAAGACACAAAGACCGAACCTGATAGCGGACGGCGACGTGGACTGGAAGGAACTGGAACGGTTCGGGGTGAAAAAAGAGAATCTGTCTGAAAAGGATATGAAAGCCCTGATGAACTATGGCAAGACGAATCTGGTGACGGTGAACCCGACCTTCGGCGGAGATAGTTATGAGCTGCAAGCCCGACTATCGTTTCAGAAGACGGAAGACGGCAAAATGAAGCTCGCACCCCATTTCGTGCGCCATGAGCCGAGGCTTGACATCCCCTACAACGGCTACACTTTCACGGACGAGGACAAGAAGAACCTGAAGCAGACGGGTAATCTGGGCAGGTTGGTGGATGTGGCGGATACGAAAACCGGTGAGATGCGTCCGTCGTACATCAGCATCGACCGCCTGACGAATGAAATCGTGGACATTCCGGCAAGCAAGGTACGCATCCCGGACAGAATCGGACTGACGGAACTGTTAAAACCGGAACAGGACATCCTGCGTGCAGGACTGGCACTGCCCAAGGAGGTGACGCTGAAGAACGGACGCAAGTTTGAAGCCGTGTTGCAAGTAAGTGCGGAGAAACGCGATGTGGAGTTTGTGCCGGAACATCTGTGGCAGGGACAATCGCAGCGACGCGGAAACGGACAGGAGAAAAAACAGAAAAGCCCGGAAGCCCCGGATACTCCCGGACAGCAGCAGAAGGAAGCCGGGAGTCAGGAGAACGGACAACGCCGCAACCGCTCGTGGACAAACGAGGACGGCAGCATCCGCCCGATCGGGAAATGGAAGGATGACAAATTCACGGAACAGCAGAAAGCGGACTATGTGGCGGGGAAAGTTGTGGTACTCGCCAACGCAAAGGACGACCAGGGACAACCCTGCACGAAGTACCTGAAGTTCGATCGCGAGAAAGGCAGGCCGCTGACCTATTCGGCAAATCCCGACCTCGCACAGACCGTTGCCCCGTCGAACGAGAGCCGCACGCAGCTTGCGGTGAACAATGAGGGCAAGACCAACGAGGCGACCAAGCACCTGAAGGAGCCGCTCACGCAGGGACAGACCACCCCGAAGGACGATGCCCAGAAGAAGCAGCAGACGAAGAAATCCAAAGGCATGAAGGTTTCCTGAGTGCCGCCACTGAATCCATAAAAAATCAAAGAGAATAAGCAACGGAATGAAACGGGGCTTCATGCGCCATGCTCTGCATATCCCACGGACACCGGCGTACCCCGTTCCACTCCACAAGGAACAAAAGTATCAATGATTAAAACAGAAAATGTATGATTACCATATTGGCAGAAAAACCGAGCGTGGCGCGTGAGATAGCACGCATCGCCGGAGCGACAAGAAAGGAAGAAGGATTTTATACAGGAAACGGCTACCATGTGACATGGGCATTGGGGCATCTGGTGCAGCCTGCCCTGCCGGACGGCTACGGCTTCAAGGGCTTCAGCAGGGACAGCCTGCCGGTGATACCGGAGGTGTTCATGCTGATCCCCCGACAGGTAAAGACGGACAAGGGCTACAAGGCGGATGCGGCAGCGATGAAACAGATAAAGGTGATAACCAAGTTGTGGCAGGAAAGTGAGGGCATCATTGTGGCAACGGACTGTGCCCGCGAGGGGGAACTGATATTCAGATACCTGTATGCCTATACGGGCTGTACGCTGCCCTTCCGCCGCCTGTGGATAAGCTCGCTTACGGACACCGCCATCCGCAAGGGATTGAAGGAACTGAAGGACGGGCATGAATATGACGACCTGTATCTGGCGGCAAAGGCACGCAGCGAAGCGGACTGGCTGGTGGGCATCAACGGCACGCAGGCACTGACCGTAGCCGCCGGGCGGGGCACATACTCGGTGGGGCGCGTGCAGACACCCACGCTGGCGATGGTCTGCAAGCGTTACTGGGAGAACAGACGCTTTACACCGGAACCGGTACACCAGCTTCATTTCTCTGTGACACCGGCGGGTGCGGATACGGTAGTGAAGTTCTCCTCGGTAAAGAAATGGCAGGACAAGGAAGAGGCGGCTGCACTATATTATAAGGTAAAGGCGAAGATGTGCGCCACCGTCACCAAGGTGGAAAAGAAGGAGAAGGTGGAGAACCCTCCGCTGCTGTACGACCTGACCACACTGCAGAAGGAGGCGAATACGAAACACGGATTCACGGCGGAGCAGACGCTGGAACTGGTGCAGAAACTCTATGAGGCGAAGCTCGTCAGCTATCCGAGAACATCGAGCCGCCATATTCCGGAAGATGTGTTTGCTGAAATACCGCTGCTGTTTGAACGGCTGGCAGGACACTCCGCCCTTGCGGAGAAAATCGGGGAACTGGGAGAACTGAACCGCCGTTGTGTGGATGCCTCGAAAGTGACTGACCACCACGCCCTGCTGGTGACGCCCAACCGCCCGCTTGCCCTGTACAAGAACGAGCAGCTCATCTACGACATGATTGCCGGACGCATGGTAGAGGCATTTTCGGAGGAATGTGTGAAGGATACGGCTACCGTAGTAGCGGAGGTGGTGCCGGACGCAGGCGAAAGATGCGAGGGCCTGACGTTTGAGGCGAAAGGCTGCATCGTGCGCAAGGCAGGCTGGCGCGGCGTGTACGGAGAGTACGGCGAGGACAGCGGGAATACGGCATTGCCGGACTGGGCGGAAGGCGACACACTGGTGATGGCGGGATGCTCGATGAGTTCGGGCATGACCCGACCGAAACCGCTGCATACGGAAAGTTCGCTGCTGGCAGCGATGGAGACCGCCGGACGCGATGATGTGGAGGACGAGGAGGCACGCCAGGCCCTGAAGGACTGCGGTATCGGCACACCCGCCACACGTGCCGCAATCATCGAAACGCTGATCAGAAGGGAATACATGGTGCGTGTGAAGAAATCGCTGGTGCCGACTGAGAAAGGGCTTGCCCTGTATTCCATTGTCAAGGAAATGGACATCGCCAATGTGGAGATGACCGGACGCTGGGAAGCGGAACTGGCGGAGATTGAGAAAGGAAAGACCCCGCACGAGGCTTTTATGAGGGGTATAGAAAGCTATACCCGCAAGATTACCACGGACCTGCTTGCGTGTGACCGTATTTTCGGGCACAAGGCATCGGGCTGTACCTGCCCCAAATGCGGCAAGGGCACGATGCAGTTCTACGGCAAGGTTGTGCGTTGCGACAACCCGGACTGCCTGCTGCCCGTGTTCCGCCAGATAGCGGGCAAGACACTCACCGACGAGGAAATGACCGGTCTGCTGACGGAAGGAAAGACGGCGATGCTCGGCGGGTTCAAGAGCAAGCAGGGCAAGCCCTTCAGCGCTGCGGTGACTTTTGATGCGAAGTTTAACACGAAGCTGGTGTTTGCGGAGAGCAAAGGCGAAAGAAAAGGTACGAAAACAAAAGGAAGAAGAAAATAATGAGTAATTTTGCCACTGATTCATGTCATAATCTGTTTCAACCTGGTTGTACTTTTTATTTACATGGATTTAGTGGTAACTGATTGTCGGCTGCACTCGGCATAGTTCTGACAAGTCCGACTCTGCCCCCGTTTGCACGACAATTAGTGGCGGCACCCGGAGGGATACCGGGTGCCTTTTTCTATCCTTTCCAATAAGCATCCTGATTATTCACCCACTAAATCCATAAGAAAATGAAACAGAACAAGAACATCGCTCCGGCGGAACTGTCCTACTACGGGCTGTATCTGCTGGACTACCTGAGAAAATATCATCCGGACAAAGTATCAGACACCCCATTCATTACAGGAAGGGAGGAAGCCGCCTCGGAAACATTCGAGAAGGAAAGGGCGGCGGGAAGTACGGTGGAAGCCGCACAGGAGGAGGCCATGCGCGTCCTGCTCGAAGGGCTACACTTCTCTCCCTACGCACTGCTGCTTGAGGTGGTGGAAAACGAGTTCGCCGACGAGGTGGCGGCATCCGACCGCGAGGCGTTCTGCCGAGAACTGTTCCCCTATCTGAAAAACCTGCTCGGCGGTTACGACACGCCGGACGACACATTCGCCCTGTCGCCCGAACACGACCTGCTCTATACGGAGCTGACGGGTGCGATAATGCTTTATCTGGAGGCTTATGGCGTTTAACAAGAAGCAGAGGCTCAGGGAAAACATCGAGGCGATACGGACGGCATTCACACTCGACCGGGAAGGGCGCACGCCCACCGCACGGGAACGGGCGCTGCTGGAGAGGTACTGCGGCTTCGGGGGACTGAAGTGCATACTGAATCCCGCCAGGGAACTGACGGATGCCGTACACTGGGCGAAATCAGACCTCGAACTGTTTGCCCCGACGGTGGAGCTGCACCATCTGATACGGGAGAACAGCCGGGACGAAACGGAGTACAGGCGGTATGTGGACTCGCTGAAGGCATCGGTGCTGACGGCATTCTATACGCCGCAGGCCATTGCGGACACCATAGCGGACGTGCTGCACGACCGCAAGGTGCGCCCGAGGCTGATACTGGAGCCGTCGGCGGGTATGGGCGCATTCATCAGCCCGGTATTGTCGAACAATCCGCAGGCGGAGGTGATGGCATTTGAGAAAGACCTGCTGACGGGCAAGCTGCTGGGCTGCCTGTATCCGCAGCAGAAGATACGCACGGAGGGTTTCGAGAAAATAGAAAAGCCGTTTCTGAACCATTTTGACCTTGCCATCTCCAATATCCCTTTCGGGGATTTTGGAGTGTTCGATGCGGAGTTCAGCCGCAGCGCATCATTCGGCAGACGTTCGGCACAGAAAGCCATCCATGACTATTTCTTTCTGAAAGGTCTGGATGCGGTGCGTGACGGCGGCATCGTGGCGTTCGTCACCTCGCAGGGGGTACTGAACAGTTCGAGGGTCTCCGTCAGGAACGAGATGTTCAGCAAGGCGAATCTGGTATCGGCAATACGACTGCCCAACAACCTGTTTACCGACAATGCAGGCACGGAAGCCGGCAGCGACCTGATCATCCTGCAAAAAGACCTGCAAAAGAAGGGACTGACACAGGAGGAACGGGTTCTGACCATCATACAGACGGAACATAACGGCGGACTGACGGACAACGCCTATTTCGCCTACCACACGGAACGTATCATACATACCGATGCGAAGAGGGGTACCGACCTGTACGGAAAACCGGCGATGGTATATACACACAGCGGAGGTGTGGAGGGTATTGCCATGGACCTGTACAGGATGCTGTCGGAAGACCTGTCGGCACGGCTGGACATGGAACGCTACAACGGCATGGGGCATGAAAGAGAGGATGTGCGGCAGAACATTGCCGTACAGACTGAGGGTATTGAGGCGAAAAGAGAAAACTCCGCTTCGGCTGCGAGAGAGCTGGAGGAGGCGAAAAGAGAAAATATCCATCCGGCTACGGGTGAACGGACGGAGGTGAAAAGAGAGAACTCCGCTTCGGCTGCGGGTGAACTGGAGGAGGCGAAAAGAGAAAATACCCATCCGGTTGAGGGTGGACGGACGGAGGTGAAAAGAGAGAACTCTGCTTCGGCTGCGGGTGAACTGGAGGAGGCGAAAAGAGAAAATACCCATCCGGTTGAGGGTGGACGGACGGAGGTGAAAAGAGAAAACTCCGCTTCGGCTGCGGGTGAGCTGGAGGAGGCGAAAAGAGAAAATATCCATCCGGTTGAGGGTGGACGGACGGAGGTGAAAAGAGAAAACTCCACCTCTGTTGCTGGTATAGCGGACGAGACAAAAAGGGAAGCAAACAGTGTGCAGCCGAAAGTGCAAGCCATGACCGGCATGTCGCAAGAAGTGCAAAGCAGACAGCCGGAAACCCCGGTGATGGATTTGTACGACCTGTTCGGCTACACGCAGGAGGAAAGGCGGCTGGCGGAGCGTGGACTGAAGCCGGGGCGGAAGAAGGGCGGCAAGTCCAAGCCGAAGCAACCGGTACAGGCATCCCTGTTCGTGCTGCCGGAGGACGGTACGGAAATGAAAGCGGACAGCGGAAAGACGGAGGCTGGTGCCGCCATTACCCCGGAAGAGGCAAAGGAAATGGAGGAAATCATCCGTGACACAGCGGAGGTGGAAGCTGCCCCGGTGGAAACTGCCGTACCGAAAGCCGAAGACACGGCACCTCCAGAGGATGCCGGCGACCCGGAGGATGCCGTTTATCGTAGCCTGGACTGGGAAACGAACCCACCCATCAACGGATTCTATGAAATGATGATGTCGCTCACGCCAGAGCGTCGGGCGGAACTGCGCCGACTCGGAAAGGCGAAGATAGAAGCCAATGCCGCCAGAGAAGCGGTCGGAACAACAGAGGCGAAAAGAGAAAACAACGATGCGGGAAAAACGGAAGAATTGCAAGGTACTGCTGCTACGGTGGTCTATCCGGTGGAAAACGGATTCGAGGCGGAAAGGAAGCGACGGATAGCAGAGGTTGAGAAAGCCCTCCGCGCGGAGGAAGCCGCCCTGACACCGGAAGAGAGGCAGCGCAAGCGGGAGGAGGAAATGATGCCCCGCCCGTACAGCCGACCGCTGGAGCCGCACCTGAAGGACGGCTCGCTGGCATGGGTACACACGCAGGGCGTGCGCTATCAGGTGGGTGTGCTGAAGGACGTGACCCGCTACGGGGCAACCTTCCATCCGCTGGACATGGAGGGTATGCAGAAGGAGAAAGCTCAGTTGTACATCTCGATGCGCGACACCTACGAGCGGCTTTACGCACAGGAGGCGGAACGGCAGGAGGCAAACGACATGCTCCGCCGCCACCTGAACACCTACTATGACGAGTTCGTGATGCGGTACGGCTGCCTGAACGCCAGGCAGAACGTGAAGCTGCTGATGATGGATGCCTCCGGGCGCAACATGCTGGCACTGGAGCGCAGCGAGGGCGGCACGATGGTGAAGGCGGACATATTTGACCGCCCCGTTTCCTTTTCGCAGGAAACGACCGTCACGGCAGAGTCGCCAGAGGAAGCCCTATCCGCCTCGCTCAACCGCTACGGCGGGGTGAACCTGCCGTATATGGAATCCCTGTGCGACATGGCACAGGCGGACATGCTGGAAGCACTGAAAGGCAGGGTGTACTACAACCCGATGGCGGGGAACTACGAGATAGCCGACCGCTTCATCGCCGGGAACGTGGTGGTAAAAGCGAAGGAGGTGGAGGAATGGGTAAAGGGACACGAGGGACACGGGATGATGCCGCAGGCACGGGAGGCTCTGGCGGCGCTGAAAGAAGCCATGCCGGAACAGATTCCGTTTGAGGAACTGGACTTCAACTTCGGGGAACGGTGGATACCCACGGGCGTGTATGCCGCCTACATGAGCCGCCTGTTTGAAACGGACGTGCGGATAAGCTACTCGGAGAGCCTCGACGAGTATTCGGTGGCGTGCAGCCACAGGACGATGAAAATCACCGACGAGTTTCTGGTCAAGGGCTATTACCGCCACTATGACGGGATGCATCTGCTGAAGCACGCCCTGCACAACACCTGCCCGGACATGATGAAGAAGGTGGGCGAGGACGAGCACGGGAAAGACATCAAGGCACGCGACAGCGAGGGCATACAGCTGGCGAACGCGAAGATTGACGAAATCCGGGGTGGCTTCACCGAATGGCTGGAAGAACAGTCGCCGGAGTTCAAGAAACGGCTGACGGACATGTACAACAACAAGTTCAACTGCTTCGTACGCCCGAAGTACGACGGAAGCCACCAGACCTTTCCCGGACTTGACCTGAAAGGGCTGGGAATCACCGATCTGTACCCCAGCCAGAAGGACTGCATCTGGATGCTGAAACAGAACGGCGGAGGAATAGCCGACCACGAGGTGCTGCGCCCATAAGGGCATATAGTAAATGTAGGATTAGCAACCTACCCGGTAAGGG
>ENA-OURS01002140-OURS01002140.1-human-gut-metagenome-genome-assembly--contig:-NODE-2140-length-14662-cov-7.842473_pt1 | contig 14662 bp, 17 predicted proteins | sample MGYA00242109_ERZ509010 | MGnify/ENA primary metagenome ERZ509010 (study PRJEB26280, sample SAMEA2338774) | human gut metagenome | biome: human gut; feature: human-associated habitat; material: faeces... | reverse complement strand
CGAGAAAATGCAAATATTTTAACACTTTATCCTTGCTCAAATCCTAGATTTCCCCCGACCGCGTCGGGGGTACACGCACCGACGCATATGCGCCGCAGAGCGCCGCCGCTGAAAGAAGCATAGCGAAGTGTAGAAAATTGGGTAGGAGGTAAATGTTATTCATAAAAGGCATTTACCTCCTACTTTCACATTTACCGACCTTCCCCGCCATCGGCGGTTGCCTCACCCCATCGTCCGCCATCACCCATCGGATTGCCCCAACGGCGCAATACACCACCATAGGCGAAAAACCGCCGAAGAGCGGTTTAATATGTTAGCACGGGGTTGGCTTGCCTACCCCGTGACACCGATGCACGCGCGACTACCGCCGAAGAGCGGTTTAATATGTTAGCACGGGGTTGGCTCGCCTACCCCGTGACACCGGTGGCGCACGCAACTACCGCCGAAGAGCGGTTGTAGAAACGTCATCCCATCGGTTTGCCTACCCCGTGACGCCTTGCGCCATACGCAGAGAGCGGAGCCTCCGTTTCCCGGAAGCCCCGCTCTTCGCCTTAATCAATTATTGTTTTCTTACAGCATAACTTTCTGTGCCTTGCCGTCGACAACAACCACATATACACCCTTGTCAAGGCGAACCTCGCCCATGCCGCGGAATGCCAATTGTCCGGCTACGGTGTAGACTGCAAACGTCTTGTCGCCCTCAACGCGGATTACGCCGTTGGCTGCAACAACCTTAGCTGCCTCTGCCTCAACCTCTGCTACTGCTGATGTCGAACCTTCTGACGGTGTGAAGCTTTTAACTGCAAATGTCGAATTTCCGTCACTGAACCGGAAATACATATGGAAATGAACCAACGCATCTCTATTGGATATTGATTTTGTCGTTGTGCATTCATAGACGCCCTCAGAAGTGCGAATCAAAGAAACAGGTTCCTCAACCCCGTGAACATACATATTGGTTTCTTCAAAGTCTTCACGATCTTGATCAAGCGAAACTTTAAAAGACAACGTATTGTCAGGATTTACCGTTATAAGCATTGAACCATTAGGATTGTATGCTTCGTTGGTCCAATCTTTTGAGGCAATTGGAATTGTCAGATACAGTGGCTCAAGATCCGGTGCCTCCTGAGTGGTGAATTTCACTGTTTTGCTCTCGCCGGCATTGCCTGCTGCGTCGGCAATGGCAAGTGTCAGATTGTAGGCAGTTTTTGCCGTAAGTCCGTTCAACGCGATTGTCTGATCTGTGCCGTCAGCTTTTACTGTTTTCTTCACCTCAACAAATCCATTATCACCTGTCAAAGTAATGATGGCGATATCTGAATCATCTGTCACATTAACCACAATTTCAGCAGTCTTGTCTGTTACGTTTTGTGCCACTGGATCAGAACCCCATGTCGGAGCTGTAGTGTCTTCCGACGGTTTTGCATTCGAATCGCCGACCTTCATATAGATATTCTTTGTCATCGGCGCGCCACCATCCATTGGGAAACGGAAGCGGAAATTAATTTGGTCTCCTCTTGCTTTTGCATTTTCATCAAAAAGCGTCGCCGTAAATTCATTTGTCGTTCCTTCCACCTTTGTCATTCCTACAAACCCAGGAGCCGGCAATTGGTCACACCAAAGTTCTGGAGTTGTAAGATTTTTTCCAATTTCGCTCAGTTTGATTTTGAACACCATTTGGTTGTAGGCTGTTGTTGTTGCACTATATTCAATAGTTGGGAAATATCCATCAACTGTATTAATCCAATTCGCCTCGTCCGAACCTCCGGCGATGCCATAGTATGTCACCTCCTCCAATGCCGGAGCTTCTGTTGTTGTAAACGTTACTGTTTTAACATCTCCAACATTGCCAGCCATATCCTTAACGCGAACGTAATATGTATAGTCTGTTTTTTGCGACAGTCCTTTCAACGCAATTTCTGTTGCTTCATTTGCTTTGCCACTCACTGATGCCTCCAGAGTTGCAAAATCTTCAGTTTTTGAAACTTCATATTTCAATATCGTTGAAATATTGTCTTTAGCATTGACCGAAATCGTAGCAGCCGTCGGGGATGCAACTACAGTTGGCTCCGATACCCATGCCGGAGCTTCGTTGTCTGGAACCACATTTACTGGAACCAATTTCACATTTCTATAGTCAATCGTTGTCGGCTCTGTGACATTCCAATTGCCGCCAACAAAACCAAACATCACACGAGACGAGGATTCTATTGCTTGCAATACGTTGGCGTCAACCCAGCTCTGCACAGGAATTGTTATGGTATGCCATTCTCCATCATGGTCGAACGAAACGGGTTTTTCTGTCGCGCCCTTGGTTTGAACTTCAAATTTCAGTTTCATATCGCCACTCCATGATGTTCGCACATCGTATACAAGATTGTATTCCGTGCCTTTAAGTATTAACGGGTCGATTTCCGAGCCAAACCAATCGTAAGACAGAAACCAACTTCCAGTGTTTGTTATAGTCTGAGTAAATCCTACTACCTGCCCGTTCTCGCTATAGTCCGACACGGTCATAGTGCCATCACTGGCTTTGTCTCTTGCTGTTGATAATTTCACTTCACCCTCACCTACATTGCCATACAGCACATAGGTGCTTTGTGCGCTTGCCACACTTGCCGCAAAGGTTGCGAAAGCGAGCAACGCCATTTTTAATAAGTTCTTTTTCATTTTCATTTGTATAAATTTTAATGTTTGTTTTATTTATATCCCTATTTCACTACAAATTTCACTACCGAATTGCCTTGACGGGCAATGTAGAGTCCTGGCTGCCATCCTGCGGTAGGAATCTCTGTCGCAACAGTGTTGGCCACCATCTGACCCATCACGTTGCAAACCACGATGCGTGAGGCTGCCGTCGTGCGGAGCGTCGTGCCGTTTGGACGCAAATCAAGATATGCCGAATTGTTGTCAATCCCCGTATGCTCTGCCGCCATTGATGCCGTGCCGAGCAGTAGGCTGGCTGCAATAATGGTGAATAAGTTTTTCATACGAATAAATTCTAATTATGTTGGTTTTATGTTGCAAATTTACGCGCATCGCGCGCAATGTGTTCATTTTATTACTCAACAAAAACTCACAAACCGCTACAACAAAAACTCAACAATAAAAGCCAAACCTCTAATATTTAGTGGTTTGGCTTTTATTTTTCACATTTTTTAAACCACGACATCCGATTTCTGTTAAAAAACTGCGCGCAAACCGCCGTTTTCCGCCGTTTTCACTGCGGAAAAGGCGCCGTCGGCTGCCGTCACAGGGCTACGTGTATCCAGCGGCCGCCCTGTTCCCACAGCAGTTCGGTGTGGGGAAGCGACTGGAGGATGCGCATCAGTTCGGCGTTGCGGCCGCTGCGAGTGTCGAGGTCGGCGGCGCGCCCCTGCAGATGATATGAGCGACGCGCTCCGCCCACCAGTCGGTTCACCGCGCAGTTGCGGTAGCCGCTGTTGACGTAGATTGGCGCGCCGAGGCGTTCTCTTGCGGGGTCGAGCACGCGCTCGGCGAGACGGCGCAGGTTTTCCCTCTCCACGGCGCCGGGATTGTTGGCTATGCCGTGGCCAATGGCGGTGTCTGAATGTGTAAGTTCGTCAATGGTAAAATGTTTCATTTCTTCAAGTTTTTAAGGTTGTTGATAATTTTGGTTAATTTCTCATTGTCGGCGGCGGATTCGAGCAGGTTGAGCAACGCGCCCACATCGGTGCGCTCCTTGTCGCTGCCTTTCTCAAAGATGCTTTTCACCTCTATCCCTGCCATGCCGAGCGACCCGAGAAGCGTGAACAGCGGCACGGTGGGCACGGCATAGCCTTCAACTGCGCGCATAAACCACGCGCCGGCTATCTGCATGGCGTCGACAACGGTAAGCACCACAAGCACGTTATAGTAGCGCGCCAGCTTGTCGACGGTGCGGCGGAGCGAGCGGCTGCGTGTTGCCTCGCCGCGCTTACGGGATTTGCTGATGCCGCTTGCCATGTCGGCGCCCACCGCGGCGAGAACGAGCACATACTCCGTAACCACCACACTGAGAAGCCACCACAGCCGGCTCCATTCCATTTCAATAAAATTGTGTTCCATAGCATTTCGTTTTTACTTTTTATGCAAAATTAAACTCCTTTCCGCAGCCGTGACCGCGAAAAGGAGCAACCATCCTTGATTATTTTGTTTTTATGTCTTATCCTCGTTTTGTGGTGTCGGGCTTGGCGCCGTATGTCGCCTTGTCGAGAGCCACCTGTTCGGGACTGCGGAGCACGGGCAACTTCATCACCGTGGCACTGTCGACATACACGTCGGTGTTGCCGCGCCACGGCATTTTCATTGAATAGCGCACGTAGTCTACAAGCAGCACGCTGTCGCCGCGCATGGCTTTGTAGATTTTCTCGCCAAGTTTTTGGTCGCGCACGGAAAAATGAAAAATCAAGTCATTTGCGTCGGTCACTCGGTCGGGATAGTCGGTGACCATAGTGCATTCGTAGGAGTCGAACAGCAGTCCGCTGCTGAGTTCCACCTTCACGAGATAGCCGCGCACACAGCCTTTGTCCACTTTCTTCGACACGAAGAGCATGTTGACAACTATCGCCGCCACTACAAGAAGCGTGCCGGCAATGATTATCCGGCGCCACCGCCGACGGCGGCGCTGACCGTTGGTCACGATAAAGTCTTCGCGGTATTGCTCTTCCTCCGGCACTGCCGGCGCGGCTTGCGCCTCGGACTGTGCGGGTTGCGCCTCGTCGTCGCGTTCTTCTGCCGGACGCTCGTCCTCATCGAAATAATCGTCTATTCTAAGTGCCATCTCTTAGTTCCCTTCTTTTGTTTTATTCATCAATATGTAAACGTAGGAATAGATTCCCAACGCTATCAGCAACAATGTCTGTGTGCCCCAAACGAGCATGGCAAACGCGGTGGCGTTGGCGTCGGGACGATTGATCGAGAACGTGCCTACTCCGTAGAGCGACAGGCCGAAGATTATCGCAATGTGCCATGCGCCGAGGCCTCCGTTGGTGGGTATGCCCATCGAGATGCTACTCAGCACGAAGCACACCAGTGCGCAAACAATGCCGAGGTCTTTCGTAAACGGAAAGGCAAAGAAGCAAACGTAGAGCTGCGTGAAGTAGCAGCCCCAGATGAGAAGCGTGTAAAACAGGAACCAGCGCTTGCCTTTCATCTTTGTTATGCTGTAGAAGCCTTGCCACAGTCCGGCGATGGCATTGTCGATTTTCTGGATAAACGCGAAGTGCTTGCCCAATTTGAACAACGCTACAACAAGTCCTGCGACGACTGCCACCCCTATCCATGTCACGGGCGATGTCACGGTATTGAATATGCCGTCCTTGACTTGAGGGAAGGCATCAAAAAACTTGTCGAACGCAGACCACGCAAGACACATCGTCACAAGGGTCAACGTCAGAACGGTGACGGTGTCCGACAGGCGGTCGGCCACCATCGAGCCTACCACTTTGGTAAACGGGGCTTTCTGGCGACGCGAGATGTAGCCGCAGCGCCACACCTCGCCGAGGCGTGGAAAAACAAGATTGACAGCATACGTGCCGAAAATCGAAACTACAAGCACTCCGAGCGGCGCGTCGATGCCGAGCGCACGCAGTTGCAAACGCCATCGCATAGCGCGGAACACGTGGCTGAACGTTGATATTACGAGCATTACGCCTATCCAAGTGTAGTCCACGTCGTAGCGGAGGATGTTTTTCATCTGCTCCACATCGACATTGTTATAGAGCCAATAAAACAATCCCACTCCGACAACCAATGGTATGACCACCTTGCACACCGTGCCCAACGATTTCTTTATCTTTTCTTTTTCCAATTTCTGACCAAATTTTAAAATTCGCACAAAGTTAGTGCAAGTCGAGGGAAAAAGCAAAATCAAGTTTACTTGAAATTTTGATTTTTCCGAGACGCAGCCTAACTTATCCAAAGTTAGTGCAAGTCGAGGGAAAAACCGCGCAAGCCGAGTGAAAAATGAAGCTCGCTTCAATTTTTCCGAGGCGCAGCCGGTTTTATCAAAAAGAAAAGTGCTTGCACAATTTTCTTTTCCGAGATGCAGCCTTACTTATCAAAAGTCAGTGCAAATTATTTCAAACCCATTTTTTGGAAATAATAGTCAAGCACGTCTTTTGCTGCTACAAACGAGCTCTGGCGGGCGGCAAGCACATTGTCCTGCTTCACCTTCAGCAACGCCTCCACCTCAGGGTCACGATAGAAGTGCGCCTTCAGCTGCTCGTCGATTGTCTCATACATCCAATATTTCTCCTGCTCCATGCGACGGTGCTCGAAATAGCCGTTGCCTTTGACAAACTCGAAATAGCGGTCAATCATCTCCCACACCTCTTTGATGCCGATGCCGTAGTAGCCCGAATAGGTCAGCACTTCGGGTATCCAGCCCGACAATGTGGGCGGAAACAGATGCAACGCGCTCTGAAACTGTGCTTTGGCAAGGTTGGCTCGCTCAATGTTGTCGCCGTCGGCTTTGTTGATGACTATGCCGTCGGCCATCTCCATGATGCCTCGTTTGATGCCCTGCAGCTCGTCGCCGGTGCCTGCCAGCTGTATCAGCAGGAAGAAGTCGACCATCGAATGCACTGCCGTCTCGCTTTGTCCCACTCCGACGGTCTCTACAAAGATGTTGTTGAAGCCGGCGGCCTCACAAAGCACGATGGATTCGCGAGTCTTGCGTGCCACGCCGCCGAGAGAGCCTGCCGACGGGCTGGGGCGGATGAAGGCTTTGGGATGAATCGACAGTTTCTCCATGCGGGTCTTGTCGCCGAGGATACTGCCTTTGGTGCGCTCGCTGCTCGGGTCGATGGCGAGAACGGCAAGTTTGCCGCCGTCTTTAAGCACATGCAGTCCGAACTCGTCAATCGACGTACTCTTGCCGGCACCCGGCACTCCGGTGATGCCGATGCGGCGCGAGTTGCCTGCCGACGGAAGGCACTTTTCTATCACTTCCTGAGCCAATGCCTGATGCTCGGGCACCAGACTCTCCACAAGCGTCACCGCTCGGCTCAGCACAGTCACGTCGCCCTTGAGGATGCCTTCCACATATTCGCCGGCTGTCATCGTGCGGCGGCGCTTGCGCGGATGGAAGTAAGGGTTGACTTTCGGTGGCTCTGCCACTCCACTGTTGACAGCAAGTCCGGCAAACTCTTTGCTGTTCTCCGGATGGCTCACCATATTGTGATGCTCGTCATGATCAAGAAATTCCATATCGTTGTGTCTTTTGTTATTTTTGTTTTTTATCTGTTTCTGTTGTGCCTACAGTGCGTATCTGCACGGTGCCTTGCAGCGGGTCGTTGGTGAATATCACCACACTGCTGTTGAGCAGTCGGCCGTCGGCCATCTTGCTCGGGTCGAGCGTTATGCAGATCTTGCCTTTCCGACCGGGCTTCAGGCATCGCGCCGTCTTTTTCACTGCCACCGCATCGTCCATCGTGCCGACGCCAGTGATGTGAAGGTCGGCTTTGCCGATATTCTCTATCTCCACGCTGCGCATAATCTTCTTCGTGCCTATCGGGGTGAAATCCACCCTGTCGGCGCGAAGCCTCAACTGCGGTGCGGAGGCATAGTCCACTTTCTCTGGATGCGCTGCCACCACTTGCGCCGTGGCGGTTATCACGCCCATACTCCTGCCGTTGGCTTTGACGGCTATCTGCGTGTCGGAACGCCCTGTCTCGTCGGCACTGTCTGTCTGAAAGACGATGCTGAACGAAGTCAGGTCGCCGGGAGCCACCTCTGCGGAATCGGCAACCACGACAAAACGCTTGTCGGCGCTCTCAAACGAAAGGCTGAGGGTGTCGTGTCCGGCATTGTAGGCTATCACGCTTGTCTGGCGGCGGTGTCCCTGCCGCACGTCGCCAACCACTGCCGTGCGCGACGTAAGCCGCAAATCACCGGCTTTCTCCGGAAAAATCCGCCCTACGGTCTCCCCCTCGGGGCGCACCTTGCCTGCTATCTGCAGCTGTGTGGTTCCCTTGTCGGTATGCACAGCCACATGCTTCTTGAACGGACCCGGGCGATACGACGGATTGAACTCCACAAGAAGGCTGCCGCTGTCGCCGGGCAATATCACCGTGTCGGCAAGCCTTGCCGTCGTGCAGCCGCACGATGACGATGTACGCTTCACCACCACCGTGTCGGCCCCGCCGTTGCGATAGGCAAACCGGTGAGCCACCTTGCCGTCGGCTTCCTTGATGATGCCGAAGTCCCACGCCGTCTCCTCCCATTGCAGCTGTGCGGAGGCAGCCGCGGCGATAAGCGCCGCCGTCAATATCACCGTCAGTCTGCGCATTACGGTATCACGTTGCCTTTAATCCTCAAATACGCCGTCCCGCCGTTGGTCACCACCGTGACGGTCTTGTCAAACGCTCCGCGGCGGCCGTCGGGCTTATACGTCACTCCGATTTTGGCTGTCTCGCCGGGGGCAATGGGCTTCTTTGGATAAGCGGGCTTTGTGCAGCCGCACGAAGAGCGCGCCGTGCGGATTATCAACGGCTCGTCGCCAGTGTTGCGAAACTCGAACCAGCATGTCACGTCGCCGCCTTTCTCCTTGACATATCCAAAGTCATGTACTTTTGTCACGAGCGTCATCTTCGCCTTTTCGCCGGCGAATGCCGGAAGCAGCGACATCATTGCGATTATCACAAGCAAAAGTCTCTTCATTTTTCACATCTCCTTTAATTATGCAAAATTAGCAAATAGCGTCATCCCTGTGCAATTTCTTCGCCTAAAAATGTTTAAATCGCCCTTCCTCCACCTTTCCTGCCCCGCTTTTTATAGCCTCCGCCCTTGCTTTTTCAAAAACAACGCTCTATCTTTGTGAAAATTACAAGCTTGGCGTCTATATGAAACCTGTCTTTGCCATACCACTGTTTCTGCTTGCCCAGCCTATGGTTGCGGCGGAAACACCATGCCAAAAAATTGAAGGACGGACGGACTTTTTCCTTGGAAAATACAAATTGAATGAAAATCCAGATTATTATAAATTGTATCTTGTACAAGGGAAAATATACAACCAGTCATTTATCGACAACCGCATTTGTGACTATGTAAAAGTACCGGACTATCGTAGCGATGCAAATCTACATAACATCCTTTCTCCAACACCTTGTGCATAGTTAAACCATACAAAAAGAGCAAAGAACAATAATATGAAATCATTACCATTTATAACAGCATTGCTTTTATCTTCGCTATCCGTGTTTGGGCAATTGGGACGAAACGCGCTGCCCGGAGGTTTGGAATCGTATACTGTATATGAAACGAATTCTCCATCTTTTCAGAAGATTTTGGAGTTTGTATCCGTACAAGAACCCGAAATAATAAAATGGTGGATTTACAAAGACGGTTTTTCTGTCGACAAGGTGATAAAAAGATGGAATTTTGAGAGGAAGATGTTTAAGGATTATGCCATTGAGATAATGAGAGTCGATTCCGTTTTATTGTTGCAGATAAGCGAATACTCAGGCTATGGTGAATTGGATCGATCCAGATATGACATGGAGCCTCTGATTGTTCTGGAGCAGAATGGAGCCCATTTCTTTTTCACTCCCACTGGATTTAATTCGAATAACGAACAAAAAATGAGAGTGTGCATAAATGAGTTCATAAAAGAGTTCTTGATTCCCACACAGAGAACCTATGGCCGCTTTAAAATAGCGGACAGATGTAACTACTGGTTATTTCATTTTGAAGTGCGTCATCCTGTCATCTTCAAGTTTATCAAACCTGCTTGGATTTGTGAATTGAATGACAACAATGAATGGCAAATAACATACAGAACCGTAACGTGGGATGAAGTTGGAGGAGACGACGGTCCTGTCAGATTTATTAATATTGCTCCGTCGAAAGTCAGAATCAGGGCCATATACAAAGACAATGAGCATTTGTACCTGAAAAAATACCGACATTTGAGAGGATTCTGATCTGAGCAGACCTTATACGAAGCAACTTCATAAAAGAGTCTTGGCTTAAAGGTCACTATCGGCTCAATGTCCATTTTTAAGCCAAACCGTATTTGCCTGTTGGAAGACAGCTTGATCTTCATTCATTTAAAATCTAAAACAAAATAGAAGTTACAATGAAACGAGCAATCCTATTATTTGTCATCCTTTTCAGCGATTCGGTATTGAAAAAATGACACTTCTATAAAAAATCGGAGAAATTTGCATAATTACAGAATTTGCTATTGCATTTATAGCTTTTTTTCGTTTACTTTGCTATCAACAAACCTATTACCATCGAGATGAAGCATTTTGTCGGCATATCACTGTTTCTGCTTGCCCAGCCCATGGTTGCGGCGGAGGCGCCAATGAGTTATGTGCGCGTGATTGAGCCCGACCCGCTCGCTCTCTCCTACCCATCCCTCTCCCCCTACGCCTACTGCGCAAACAATTCCGCAAACAGCGTGTATTTGCAATCAGACCAAATGTTGAATGTTTAGCCCCGCATAGAAAATGAGAGCAACGAGATTAGTTATAACACTGCTGGCTTTTTTACCGTCACTGTTTATCATTAAAGCAGATGAAACGGAACTAACGGAGATGCGCCTGGTCTCTGATAGCCTAATCTATATGATACAATCGAACGTGGACTGCGACGGTCAAAAAAAATTTGCAGAACTCACATTTGGAGACAGAGGATTCAACGCCGGGTTACTATTTGCGACAGTCACTGTTAAATACAACTTTTGCGGATTTAAACCTTCTAAATATATCGGATTCATTACCATTGGCGATTGTTTGATTTTTGTAGACAAATCAGGCTTGACGCACATGGATTGGTTCGACTATCTTCCGAATAAACGCATTTTCCACAGCACAGAAGTTTCTGCCCGCGACGGCACGGCTTGTTGGAATTTTATTTTATTCAGCAAGACTGACATTGTATTGCAATCGGTATCAAAAGGTTGGTGATATGAAAAGATATATAATGACTTTAATTGCATTCAGCCTGTCTGTAATGGTTATAAATGGAACTGAGAAATCAGATGGTATTGATGCATTTCCATATAGAGACCTTATAGAAAAATATGTCGCTTCTTCTGACTTTGACAAACAGAAAGACATTGTCATAGCAACAAGGTTATTGTCAAAATTTTCCAAATACCCATATTTAATATTTGGAGCGTTCACACAAGAGGACTTGCCATATTTTGGGAAAAAACTGCCAGAACAGACATCTGACATTGGTGGCATCAGAATAATTGAAACATATAATACAGAGTGCATTCGAGACGTGTTCTCGCAATTATCCCTAAAATTCGATCCTTTTTGGCAATCAAAAATAAATGTTACTGATTACACGTTCTGGATTTTTATCGAAATCAGCAATGACAGAATTGTTCTCATGGACACAAATGCAACATCAAGACATTAATTGCCACCTGTTATCCTATGGAGATTATGTTGCAAGCAAAATTTCTGTAGTCAGCTTTCCTGGAAATTAATCTCAATTCCAACGCTAATTTGATTATGAAATATAAATCCCGCAAGAATGACAATGAAAACTAAAATTCTGATTTTATCTGCTATAATTGTTTTTTGTATACAAGCAAAAAACAATGACATTTCTTATGAAGAAACTTGTTATCGCTATATCGTTCCACATGGTCCTATCAATAGACCCTCAGGCTCTTACTCTTGTGTATGGAACTATGAAATTACAAATAATTCCAATCAAAACTATGTGACTTGGATCAATCGACTTGATAGGGCAGGTTCAATTGGCAAGTGCAAATTTAGCGAAAAGTTTGAAGAACTCCTTTTTTGGCGTTGAGAAGCCGAGTTTTTTCCTTGGCCTCAAGTTCAGTTTTTTCGCCACGTTGCGCACATAGCTGTCAGAGAATTCGTTGAAATTTGATTTTTTCGGGAGGTACTGCCTAATGAGCTTGTTCTCGTGCTCCACTGCCCCTTTCTGCCATGAGCAGTAGCTGTCGGCGAAATATTCCTTAACATCGTCCATGCCCCGTCTGCGCAGCCCTGCGGTGATGTCGAGATGTGCCGCGAATTCGCTCCCGTTGTCTGTCGTGATGGTCTTCAAGCATTTCCTGTATGCGAAGAGTTTTCTGACGACCGCCTTCGCAACAGGCCCAGCCTTCTTGCCGTGCGGCAGTTTCTCCATCATCACGAAGTTTGTCAGGCGCTCCACGAGGACAAGGATGGCGTGGCCGTGGCCGTCCACTATGAGGTCCATCTCAAAGTCGCCGAAGCGCTTGCCGTCTGCCTCGGCAGGGCGGTCGTGTATGCTTGTACGGCCGGCTATGTTGGTGGCCTTGACCGGTTTCCGGCTTGGCGATGGCCGGCGCTTAAAGTTGGGATGGCGGCAGTTCCGCCGCAGCTCGCCGCTCGTGTCCGCGTTGATGATGTTGTAGACGCTCTGCACGGACACCTTGATGCCGTCCTTTGCCAGCACTCCTACTATCTGCTCTGGCGACCACAGCTCGTTGAGCATCTGCTTGATGCGCCATACCAGCATGGCGTCAAGCGCCCTGTTCGACGTCGTGCGCCTGCGGCGATCAAGAGCCTTGGCGTGCGCCTTGTCCCATAGGTAATTGCCACGGTCCGTGGAGTTGCGCTTTATCTCCCGGTAGACTGTTGACACACTGCACCCAATGATGAGGGCGATCTCTTTTTTCTTCACTTCTTTTTGCAGTAAGGCAAAAATTTGCGACCTTTGCTGCGAGGTTAATTGTTTGTACATTGCAACACAAAATTAGTTAATCTTGGGGAGACTTCGGTCTCCCTTTTTTGTATTGCCAATCTTTTGCCTTGGATTCCAGGAAAAAAGGGACGCTCATGGGGGCTTTGCGCCCCCGCCGCTTGGCTTCCCCCGCAGTGTTTTTCATAGTATTTTAACTATGATTTTTTCGCACTTCGTTTTGGAATCTACAAATCGACTTGATAGTATGTTGGTGTTGTCTCAAGATAGACAAAGTGACATCTTCTTCAATCGGAGAGTCGGGGAAAGCTATTCATGTGTTGCAGAAGCATGGAGTAACGGATTTACAGGAATTGCTGTCGGATCGACATTCGTCAAAAGAATCAAACCCAAAGAGTCATTTACATATATTGTAATTGTGCCGAATGCGACCGATTCTGTAACGACATCTATTTTTAAAAGCCATATTTCTGTGGTCAAAGAAGATATTGCTTGCAGGAGTCTTGGCATAATGCATCCAATTGACTCAATGTTTCTATTTAAGCCAAACCGTATTTGTCTGTTGGAAGACAGCTTGATTTTCATTCATTTAAAATATAAAACAAAATAAACGTTACAATGGAACGAGCAATCCTATTATTTGTCATCCTTTTCAGCGATTCGGTATTGAAGAAATGACACTTCTATAAAAAATCGGAGAAGTTTGCAGATTACAGAATTTACTATTGCATTTATAGTTTTTTTTCGTTTACTTTGCTATCAACAAACCTATTACCATCGAGATGAAGCATTTTGTCGGCATACCACTGTTTCTGCTTGCCCTGCCTATGGTTGCGGCGGAGGCGCCAATGAGTTATGTGCGCGTGATTGAATCTTACTCGCCGTCGCGCAGCGAGCCGGCGGCATTCTTCGATATGGCGCGTGTCACGACAACTTATTTCGACGGGCTGGGACGCCCCGTGGAGACTGTACGCGTGGGTGCGGGCGGCGATTTCGAGGACGTGGCGGAGCTGACGGTCTACGGCCACGGCGACAAGGTAGCGGAGCGGTGGCTGCCGGTGGGCACGCACAGCGGAGGGGCGTTTGTGGCGCCGGCATCGCTGATCGGAGAAGCCAAGGCGTTCTACGGATGCGACAGCCCGCTGACGGCTTTTAAATACGAGTTGTCGGAGGAAGGCAGACCGGTGTCGATGATGCGCCCGGGGGCATCGAAGCCCCGCATCATGGAGCATGGATTCTGCTTCGACGAGACGGTTCCGATTTTTGATGTTGACGGCGAAGGGCGGCTGGTGCGCCAGGGATACTACAAGGAGGGGACGCTGAGGTTCACGATTGAGACCGACGAGACGAGTGCTTATTCGCGCTCGGTTTTCACTGATTTTGACGGACGCAAGGTTGCGGAACTTGAAGACGACGCTTGGACTTTCTGGGTCTACGACGAGTGCGGAAGGCTGAGGTTCACGGTGTCGCCCGAGGGGGCACGGAGGCTGACGGCCGACGGCGTGTGCAACTCAACTACGGTGGAGCAATACTGCTCGGAGTGGCGATACGACGGACGCAACAGGGTGACGATGAGCCGTGTGCCCGGCGTGGCGCCTACATATTATGTCTACGACCGGCTCGGTCGGCTGGCGCTCGAGCAGGACGGCTGTCTGCGCAGCCGCGGGCAGTGGCGTTTCTATGCCTACGACAGCGACAAGAGGCTTGTCGTGGCGGGCGTGACGGCTGGAATTTCATCCATACCGTGGACGCGGGAGAAGCTGGAACGGAAATATGCACAGTCGGAAATCTCGGCGGTGTTCGACGCCGCGGTCGACAAGGATATGCACATGTGCTACCGTCTCGAGAATGCGCCCGACCGCGACTACAATCTCACAAATGCTTGGTACTACGACTCATACGACTTCTGGACTTCCGACTGGACTCTGCCGTCGGACGCGGAATACGCCTTTGAGCGCGCGCCGTCGCGCCTGGGCAAGCCCTCGGGTTGCGCCGTGATGGG
>ENA-OURS01002127-OURS01002127.1-human-gut-metagenome-genome-assembly--contig:-NODE-2127-length-14739-cov-2.859779_pt1 | contig 14739 bp, 10 predicted proteins | sample MGYA00242109_ERZ509010 | MGnify/ENA primary metagenome ERZ509010 (study PRJEB26280, sample SAMEA2338774) | human gut metagenome | biome: human gut; feature: human-associated habitat; material: faeces... | reverse complement strand
TTTTCTTTTTGGGGTTTTCGGATCAACAGGGCGGTGCTTAAGGTTGTGGAGCCTTATCAGAAGGAGTATGTGGTGACCGGGTATGGAAGATGTGGAAATACTGGGGCAGAAGGTCTGAAAGCGGATTTTTTGTATGTGGAGAATGGAGATGCTGTCAGTCTTTCCCGGGCGAAGGGTAAGATCGTTATGGTGAATGGCCGGGTGAGTGGTGATGTGTATCAGAGACTGGTGAGCGCCGGGGCTGTTGGTTTTGTCAGTGTGGAGGGTTCTCCGCTGGATGAAGGAGTGGACAGGGTTCCCTGTCAGCGTAGCCTGCCGATGATCTTTCCGGGAAATGCAGAAGGAGAGATAGAAGGATTGTCGGAGTCTTCAGAGGATATTCACGAGATGCAGGAAAAATATAGTGGTAGGATCCCGGGTGCGAATCTTCATTATAAAGATGCGGTGGAGCTGGTGACGGAGGGTGCAGCTGTGGTTTGTCTGGCTGTAGAACAGGAAGTGACGGCCTGTACATCCCGAAATGTAGTGGCGAGGATTGAAGGTACGGATAAGAAAGATGAGATTTTAACGCTTACGGCGCATTATGATTCGGTACCGGAGGGACCGGGGGCTTATGATAATATGGCCGGAGCGGCGATCATCATGGAGCTTTGCAGATATTTTCAGCAGTACAGACCGCGCAGGACTATGGAGTTTGTGTGGTTTGGTGCTGAGGAGAAGGGCTTGCTGGGCAGCCGGGATTATATCAGAGTTCATGAGAGTGAGCTTGGAGCGCATCGTTTTAATATGAATGTAGATCTGGCCGGGCAGCTGATCGGAGGAAATGTTCTGGGAGTGACGGGAGAGGCTTCTGTTTGTGATAAGCTTCTTGAGATCGCTGACGGAGCAGGGATCGGAGCGTCTGTGAAGAATCAGATCTGGGGAAGTGATTCCAATTCTTTTGCATGGAAGGGAATTCCGGCCATGACTCTGAACCGGGATGGTTTTGGCATGCATACCCGTTACGATACCATTGATCTGCTGTCTGCCTGGTCGCTGGAGAGAAGTGCGATCCTTCTGGGATGTATTGCAGATGAACTGGGGAATGCGGAGGTTTTCCCATTTGAGAGAAAGATGCCGGGGAAATTTATCAGAGAGCTGGATGAATATATGTGCAGATAGTAAAAATCTGATTTTATCTGCTCATAACTGGATATTTGTTATGGAACTGTGGGGACTTGTCTGTTTCGGAAGAGTACAGGCAAGTCCCCATAAGTTATTCAATATTTTCAATGTTTATTGACCTTTATAATTTCGCAAGAGAACATGTGGCTTTGAGTCAGGGGGATATTTGCAGCTTTGTAAGGGATTTCCGGAACAGGGGCAAGTGGATGTTCGCAATTGAATCATGGAACTTACTTGATTTGGTCAAAATACGATAAAACAATAAAAAATAATACTAAATAATTGACAGTAAGATACCGAACTGTTATACTGAAATTACAGACTTTCCAGAGATCAATGCGCCGGATATTGTTTGGCGGAGCATTGATTTCTGGAACTTTTATAGATGATTATTTATAGAAAAATCAGGGAAGAGGAGATAGGAACATGTTTACAGAAGAACGACAGAATGCAATAGAGAAATGTCTCCGCGAAAAAGGAAAAGTCAGGGTCAAAGAATTAAGCGAGATGTTTCAGGTTACGGAGGACTGTATCCGCAAGGATCTCAAGATCCTTGAAAATGCAGGCAGATTAAAGAGGACTTACGGCGGAGCAATCCTGTCACAGGAGTATCCTCTGGAGAGAAACGTAGTAGACAGGCGTATGTACAATCTTGATAAGAAGAAAGTGATTGCTGCGAAAGCCTTCAAGCTGATCAAAAATAACGAAACGATCTTTCTGGATGTTTCCACTACAAATATAGAGCTGGCAAGACTTATCGCTTCGTCGGGCATGCATGTTGTGGTTGTCAGCAATATGATCGATATCCTGCAGATCCTTGCTGCGAATCCGTCCATAACGGCCATAGGCACAGGGGGAACTATGTACCGTTCGGTGAATGGATTTATGGGAGCTGCGGCCATTGAGGTGATCAAGCAGTACAGCTTTGACCGGGCCTTTTTGGGAAGCTGTGGCGTGGATATGACAGATCTTGCAGTCACCACATCCGGAGTGGAGGATGGGCTGACCAAGAAGGCGGCAGTGCAGAGCAGCAGACATAAATATGTGGTTATGGAGAGAGAGAAGTTTTATTTTAACGAATCTTATAAATATACACATTTTGATGATATCAGTGGGATCATTACCGATGAATTTCCGGATGATACCATTGTGAACATACTGAGGAATGCCGGAGTGAAATTACTCTGAGCAGACGGTAACAAAGGGGGATTTTTACATGAAAGACTATATTCTGGAAACCTGTGTGGATTCTGTGGAATCCGCCATGGCAGCAGCCGAGGGTGGTGCGGACAGATTGGAGCTTTGCAGCAATCTGATCATCGGGGGGACAACTCCCGGTCCATGGCTTTTTGAGGAAATAAGGAAGCGTTCGGATATCCGGATCCATGCGCTGATCCGTCCGAGGTTTGGAGATTTCTGTTATACAGATGCGGAATTTTCTATGATAAGGAATGCAGTAAAGGATTTCCGCAAAATGGGAGCGGAGGGTGTCGTAATAGGTATCCTGAAACCGGATGGCACCTTGAATATGGAACAGATGAAAGAACTGATGGATGCTGCGGGAGATATGTCTGTTACGCTGCACAGGGCTTTTGATGTGTGCGCAGATCCGATCGAGGCTATGGAACAGGCAATCTCGCTGGGAATCGATACGATCCTTACCTCCGGACAGAAGAATACCTGCCTTCAGGGTGCGGAGCTTCTGAAGAAACTGGAAACCAGGAGTCAGGGACGTATCACCATCCAGGCGGGGAGTGGCGTCGGTGCGGAAGTGATCCGCCAGCTTTATCCCCTTACTGGGATCAAGGCTTATCATATGAGCGGCAAGGTTGTAACGGACAGTGCGATGCAGTTTCGCAAGGAAGGTGTCAATATGGGACTTCCGACATTCAGTGAATATGAGATATGGCGTACAGATATTGAAAATGTTCGTGCTGCAAAGAAAGTTCTGGAGGAATTATAATGGCTGAGGGGAAGATTTTTCTGAAAGAAAACCGTGATCGGATTGAAAAAAAATATCGGGAGCAGGTGATGGGGTTACCGCAGATTTTTGCGGATATTGATAAAAAGCTTGCGGAATGCACAGACGAAGTGGCTCTGGCGTGCAAATATTTATATGCGTTCATGCCGTACAGTGATATCGGAAATTACGCGTTTGAAGTATTTCTGGATTATGCGGAGAATGGCGTACATTTATGGAAGGAAAACTCCGGGGTGGCAGAGCTGCCGGAGGAAATCTTTTTGAATTATGTGCTGTTTCACAGAGTAAATGAGGAGGAGATCGCACCCTGCCGTACATTTTTCCGCAGGGAGATCGGAGAGAGAACTGAAGGAATGAGCTTCAGAGAAGCTGCCCTGGAGGTGAACTACTGGTGTGCACAGGAGGCTACCTATCATTGTACAGATGATCGTACCCTGTCTGCACTTGCCGTATACCGCAGAGGAAACGGAAGATGCGGAGAGGAATCTGTATTTACCGTTAATGCACTGAGAAGTGTTGGTGTACCTGCCCGTCAGGTATATGCACCAAAGTGGTCTCATTGTGATGACAATCATGCCTGGGTGGAAATCTGGTGTGATGGAAGCTGGTATTTTCTGGGAGCCTGTGAGCCGGAGGAGATCCTGAATAAGGGATGGTTTACCAACGCTTCCTCAAGGGCTATGATGGTCCATTCAAGAGTTTTTGATACCAGGATCCCGGAGGGGGAAGTGATCGGCACAGATGGTATGGTGACTATGCTCAACGAGCTGAAACGATATGCACTGACAAAAGAGATCACTGTGTCCGTAAAGGATTCACATGGAAAACCGGCAGAAGGTGCAGAAGTTTCTTTTGAGGTGCTGAATTATTCGGAATATGCCCCGATCGCAGAACTGAAAACCGACAGTCTGGGAAAAGTCAGCCTGACAACAGGGCTTGGAAGTATCCATATTTCTGCAAGGATGTATGCAGATGGAGAATGGCTGCATGCAGAAAACAGCATGGATACAAAAACAGAGGACTGCTGCGAGATCTGTCTGATGCCCGTGGGAAAGGAAAATGGTATTTTTTATGAGGAGTGGGCGGAGAACGATATGATCGCACCTCATGATGCGCCTGTAAATAAAGATATGCCAACACCGGAGCAGAAAGAAAGAGGCAGCAGACGTCTGGCAGAGGCAAACGCTTACAGGGAACAGAAGGTAAGAAACCTGAGCAATCCGGAGTGCCGGAAATTCCTGGAAAAAGAAACCGGAGATTCTTCAATGAGAAAAAAACTCCTTGAAGTCCTCACAGAGAAAGACAGAACAGACTGCATCAGCCAGGTTCTGGAGGAGCATCTGAAATTTGCATTACCGTATGAAAAAAGCATGGATGCAGATATTTTTGTACCATATGTACTGAACCCGAGAGTTGACGATGAAGTTTTGCAGAAATACAGAAAAGCGATCCTTGAGCAGCTGTCGGAAGAAGAGAAAAATATGCTGCAAAAGGAGCCGGCAAAGATCTGGAAATGGATTGAGGATAAGATCATTTCCAGTCCGGAGAAAGAACGCAGCAGTGTGATCACCACGCCGTCCGGATGTCTGAAAACGGGAACAGGAAGTCTTCTGTCAAAGAAGATCCTTTTTGTGGCAATGGCGAGAACGCTGGGAATTCCGGCACGCCTGAACCCTCATGACCGTTCCATGGAGTATATGAAAAACGGAAAATTCATCCCGGTATCTGCGGAAACGGAGAAAAAGGCATCGATCCTTCTGAAGGCAAGTGCGGATACACAGTGGAAATATTTCCAGAACTGGAGCATCGCAAAACTGGAAGCCGGAAAATATATCACACGGAAGCTGGAAGCCGAAAATTTCAGAGATCAGGTGATGAAGCTGCCGCTGGAAGCGGGAAATTACAGGATCCTTACCTCAAACAGATTGCCAAATGGAAATATATTTGCAGCGGAGTATTATTTTGAGGTTCAGATCGGAGAAATGAAGAGGGTGGAGCTGGCATTTCGGAATGCAAACCTGGAAGACATGCTGGAGAATATCTCCATACCGGAATTTACTCTCAGAAAAGAAGATGGAAGCACCGTGAAGGCGTCAGAACTGACGGCAGATGGGAAGCATATCCTGGCGTTTCTGGAAGAGGAGAAAGAACCGACGGAGCATATCTTAAATGAGATGATGGAGCAGGAAGAAGCTTTTTCCCGATATGCGAAGAGGATCATTTTTGTAGTAAAAAGCAAAAAAGCGCTGGAGACCCCTACCCTTTCAAGAACACTGGGCAAGCTTGGAAATATTCAGATCTTATATGATGATTTTTCAGAGCTCATCAATACACTGGGAAGAAGAATGTACGTAGATCCGGATAAGCTTCCGCTGATCATTGTGACAAACGGAAGCCTGAATGGGATCTATGCAACCAGCGGATACAATGTGGGAACCGGAGATATGCTGCTGAGACTGCTGTGACAGATATAACGGATATATACAGAAGGAACACAGACCGTATCATCGACTGTGTCGGTGACGGTCTGTGCCCTTTGTAAAAGCTGTGAAATTATTGCAGTGGTTCAGATGCTCAGAATATGCGGGCAGATTGGAATGAAAATGTCTGTTGTGCTTCCCGAAATTGCCGTAATAAAAGTTGCTTTGCATTACTTAGCATCAGAAAAGAGATCACGCACGGAATCCCGGTAGATACATTCTGGCTTCAGGCGTATCGTCCTTGGAAAATCACTGTAGTCTCCGTTCATTCTGCGAAGCAGCAGATCACAGGCCTGCTCTGCCAGACCGGTCAGCGGCTGACGGACAGCGGTCAGCTGAGGAGAAAGCAGCATGGACAGTTCAAAATCATCAAAGGAGACAACAGACAGGTCTTCCGGGATCCGGATGCCAAGGCTGTAGATCGCTTCATAAATACCGAGGCATAGTGTATAGTTCGCAGAAAATACGGCAGTCGGACGTTCCGGAAGATTCCATAATTTCTGCATTGCCTGATATCCAAAGTCGTTTGCGTAATTTTCAGCGATGATATAATCGGGATTAACAGGAATATCGTAGTCTTCCAGTGCCCGGAGATAGCCTTTTTTTCGTTCACATGCAGTATAGGATGCAGGGGAACCGTTGACAAGGGCGATCTTCTGATGCCCCATTTTTATCAGATGCTCCACGATCTCATAGGCTCCGGAGGTACAGCTGGTCTGTACACAGTCTGTACGGTGGAAATGGCTGTGTTCTTCCAGCTCCACAACAGGGATCTTGGTATGCTCCACGGCGGAACAGATGTCCTTGCTCAGACAGAACGAAGAAATGATAAGACCGTCGATCCCGGAGCGGAGCATGTGAGGGACGAATTTATTGACATGATCCTTATATTTGTCGCCGCTCATAAATGTGAGAGAATAACCGTGAGCGCGCATGGTGTTTTCTATTTTGCTCAGAAGAAAAGCATTATGCGGATTATTGGGAGGACCGGATACCAGACCGATACGGTAAGTCTTGGAGGAACGAAGTCCCCGGGCCGTATTTCGTGGAACGTAATTCAGTTTCCGGATCGCTTCGTCGATCTGCTTTTTGTTTTGCGGCCGTACAGTTCCGCCGTTGATATATTTTGAAATGGTGGCCAGTGCCAGACCGGTTTCTCTGGCAATGTCCTTGATGGTTGCACTCATAAATCAATCCTTTCCGGATGCTGTACTATTGTGTTCGGACAGGTCTTTTACGGAGCGCCGCGGGTGGAATACAACATCCAGCATGTCTATTTTTGGAAAATCCGTATAGTCTCCATGGATCCTTTTTAAAAGTAATTCCACAGCATGTTTCCCCATGCTTGTCAGATCCTGTGAGACGCAGGTCATAGTCGCACTCATGGTCTTGAAAAGCGGATCATCATCAAAGCACACAAAGGAAATATCCTGAGGAACGGAAATCCGTGCCTGGCTGGCAGCGCTTAAACCACCCATTGCGGAGAGATAGCAGTCAAAAAAAACAGCAGTAGGGGGATCGGAAGAATCAATAAGCTTCTGGAAATGCAGGTTGCTCTGGATGATCGTTTCTGCAGTGGAACCAAAAGAAACAGGGGGAAAAGAATCCTGCTGTTTCAGAAGGTCAATGCCATTTTTCTGATATACATCCACAAAGCCCTGGATCCGCTGCTCGATGGTGTAGGAGTCCAGATACTGTTCCATGATCCAGACCTTTGTGTGGCCTTTTTCCAAAAGGTGCTCTGCCAGCAGTGCACCGCCTCTGTAATTATCAGAAATAACACAGTCTACAGGAAAATGTCTCATGGAAGCAGGAATCTGATCGAGCATTACAACCGGTATGCCGGCATTCTGTAAGAGCTGGTACAGGTCATCATGCCAGCAGGATGGGAGCATGATGACTCCGTCAAAGTGCTGGGAGATAATATCCTGTATCGTATCGATCTCCTTCTGATGTTCAAAAAAGAAAGAACAGACAATAACTGTATAGCCATGATCCGTGAAATGCTTGATAATGGAGTTGACAAGCTCGCCCCAGAAATAATTACCAAGATCTGAGATCAGGATACCGATGGTATGTGTGTTTTTGGCACGAAGAAGCTGGGCATTCCGGTTTGGGGTATATCCAAGCTCCTGAATTGCCTTTTCTATAAGGATACGATTTTCTTCCCGTATTTTTTTGTGGTTTATATATTTGGAGATCGTTGCGGTGGACAGGCCTGTCGCACGGGCGATATCATTGATCGTAACGTTCATGTAAAGCCTCCGGTTCTGATGCATTTACAGATAATATAGTATTTTCATATTATATCATGAAAAAGAAAATGCCTCAATACACATGGCATTTTTTACACATAAAGTATCAGAAAAAACGAGCGTATTGTACAGAAAATTGATAAAAATGAAACGTTTAACAAAACCTGATACGAAAAAATACACAAAAACAAGACGGAATAATTGTAAAAAATAGGAAAAATGATTTTTGCCCTATGATTTTACTTGAAAAGCTGCTTCGGATGCGGTAAGATAGTCTTAACAAAAAACGAAACGTTTTACGTAACAAGAAAATCAGCTATACGAAACAAGGAGAAGGTTATGGCAGACACAAAGCAGCAGTGGTATAAAGATGCCAAATACGGATTATTCATCCATTGGGGACTTTATTCCATCCTTGCAGGAGAGTGGAAAGATCCGAAGACCGGCGAGGTCACCAAGACAGACCGTATCGCAGAGTGGATCGAGAACAATCTCAACATTGACAAGGAAGATTACAGAAAGCTGAAAGATGAGTTCCATCCGGACAAATTTGACGCGGACATGTTTGTGAAAAGAGCGAAAGAGCAGTGGGGTGTTAAATATATCGTTCTTACTTCCAAGCATCACGAGGGATTCGCAATGTACGATTCCAAGGTCAGTGATTTTAATGTAGTGAAGGCTACAGGAAGAGATATCTTAAGAGAGCTTTCCGATGCTTGTAAGAAATATGACATGACAATGGGTATCTATTATTCACAGGCTCAGGACTGGGATGATGACAATGCCTATAAGAAGGATTACGAAGACAAGAACGAATGGAAGCCGGAATTCCGTACATACTTCGATGAGAAATGCAAGCCGCAGTTAAAAGAGCTTCTTGAGAATTACGATAATATTTCCCTGATCTGGTTTGATACTCCGATGGGAATGACCGCAGACGAAGCTCAGGAATTAAGAGACTGGGTTAAGGGTATTAAGCCTGACTGCATCATCAGCGGACGTATCGGACACCAGAAGGGCGATTATATGACCACCGGTGATAACTTTATTCCACGTCTTCCATACGACGGTGACTGGGAAGTACCGGCAACTGTAAATGATACATGGGGTTATAATAAATACGATACAAACTGGAAGAATCCGGATGATATCCTGAACCTTCTTCTCAAGATCGTCGGCAGAGGCGGAAATTACCTGCTGAACGTAGGACCAATGGCAGACGGAACTGTTCCGGAAGCTTGTGTCGAGGTTATGAATGAGGTTGGTAAATACGTGACTGAGAATGCGGAAGCAATTTACGGAACCAAGAATGTTGGTATCTATCCATATGAGATCCCGAGCATTGAATTTACAAAGAGACCACATAAGCTTTACGTACACGTTCTTGCACCGAGATATCGAGTTGAACTGCTGAACATCGGTAATCAGTTAAAGGGTGCATATGTGGTAAGCACAGGAGAAAAGCTTCCGTGTCGCGCATTAAAGTGCTGCGAAGGAAACTCGATGATAGAGGTAGAGCTTCCGGAGAAGCTTCAGGGGGCAAAGAACTACTGTGTATGCCTGGAGCTTGAGGAAGAAGAGCCGATCTTTGAGGCGATCATCGATTGATCAATTTATGAACATCAATGGGAAAACTATATAATAAAAAATCATATCAAGGGAGGATTTATTCATGAAGAAACGAATGAAAAAAGTTGCAACACTGTGTCTCGCCGGTGTAACAGCAATGTCAACAGTAGGCGTAACAGGAAGCGCCGTATTTGCAAAGGGTGACACAAACTACGATGTAGACAATATGGATTTTGAAAACGTTGAGCTTCGTGTAGCATTCAGATTTAACAACGGATCTGATACAGACGGACAGGCTAAATGGTATTACAAAGCACTTGATGAGTTCAATAAAGAGAACGAAGGAAAGATCCATGTAACAGATGAGAGTATTTCTACAGAGTCTGATTACGAAGAGAAGCTTACAACAGATTTCGCTTCCGGTAATGTACCGAACGCATTCCTTCAGTATGGCGGAAGCCGTACAAGAGAGTATGTAGATGCAGGATATATACTGGATCTGACACCATACTTCGAGCAGTATCCGGAATGGAAAGAGGGAGTTCAGGATTTTGCATGGGAGACAACACAGTTTGACGGTATTGAAGGAACCTATGGTATTCCGTGGTCCGCTTATCAGCTCTGCCTCTACTACAACAAAGATTACCTTGATCAGGTTGGTGTAGATGTTCCGGAGTCCTGGGATGATCTTGTTGATGCCTGCGCGAAATTAAAAGATGCAGGAATCCAGCCATTCAACTACTCTGACAAAGATAACTATCACTTCGAGCATCTGATGAGTGCTCTTGCTCTGAAAGCTTACGGAACAAGCATCGCAGATGATCTTGCAAGCGATAAAGAAGCTTACAACGGCGAGAAGATGGTTGCAATCTATCAGAAGATGAAAGATATGATCGATGCAGGATACTGGGGAGACGGAATCCTCAGCACAGACTTCAACACAGAGAGAAATATGTTCGAGGCAGGAAAAGCTGCATTCACAGTTGACGGAACATGGAACTGCGGTAACTTCCAGAATGACTCCGATACAACTCTCTTCGATGCTCAGAAGATCGGTGTTACAAGAATTCCTTATATCGACGAAGCAAACAAGACTGTAGAGATGGGCGGCGGTTCTGATACATACTACATCACTACATTAAACAAGAGCGATGAGGAAATCGCAGCAACTGTTAAATTCATCAAATACCTTACAAGTGTAGATTCCATCAACGAAATGTGCAAATCCAGCCCGACAACATATGCTGAGAAGGTTACGATCGATACAGGTAACTATCTGCTTGACGATGTAAATGCGATCATGGCTGAGAATACAGAGTCTAAACTTGAGATTCCTACATATGACAGCAACACAGCAGCTATGGATACAATCCGTAATTCTCTTCAGGCATTAGCGACAGGCGCAAGTGCACAGGAAGTTGGAGACGATATCGTTGACAAAATGTCTGCTTACGAATAAAGAGAATTTTGACTGAACGCATGATGTGTGGATAAGAGAAACAGGGGGAAGCATCATCTGCTTCCCCTTGTTTATTACGGAGGTATACATATGGCAGGTAAATCTGTACCAAAGGTAAAACAGAAGCTGGATAAAAAAGATCTTACGCTTTCTTTAGCGTTCCTTCTTCCGGCAATTTTAATAACTGTTATTTTTGTCATCTACCCTGTTTTTGATACCGTAGGCTTATCATTCCGTAAATGGAACGGTATGTTTGGTGCGGCAAAGCAATGGGTAGGACTTGAGAACTATCAGAAGATTTTTTCAGATAAGCTGTTCTGGAATGCAATGCTCAACAGTGTGTACTTTATGATCGGTGGTTTCGTTATCCTGATGCCGCTTTCATTTGGTCTCGCAATGCTGGTAACTGCAAAGATCAAGGGAACCGGATTCTTCAGAACCTGCTACTTCCTTCCGAATATGTTAGGAACAACAGCAGTAGCCCTGATGTGGACATTTATGTTAAATCCGAACTTTGGTATCTTTAATACCATTGAAAATATTTTCGGCCTTCATGGTACGATCCCTGATGTGCTGACGATAAAGACTGTAAACGTCTGGATCGTTGTTCTGGTAAACGAATAAATGTATGCCGGATATAACATGCTGATCTTTGCAGCTGGTCTGGTGGCGATCCCTGATGAGTTAAATGAGGCTGCAGCGCTGGATGGTGCTACAGGATGGCAGAGGATCCGCTATATCATCCTTCCTCTGATGAAAAACTCCTTCAAGGTATTCTCTATTTTGTGTATTACAGGATGTCTGAAAGTATTCGATATCATCTGGGCAATGACAAGAGGAGGCCCGAACGATATCAGCTCCACACCTTCAATCATGCTTTATACACAGGGATTCTCCTATAAGCTGTTCGGACGAAGCAGTGCATACGGCGTTATTCTGTTAGTGCTGGGTGTTGTACTGAGTCTTATAACCAATCATTTGTTCCGTGAAGATAAAGATCTTGCAATGTAGGCGGAAGGAGAAGAGACGATATGGAAAAAACAGCTAATAAACAGAAAATGCATGGAGGAAAGATAGCGCTGTACGTTATTGCGATCCTGTGGACAGTTGTTACACTGTTTCCGGTAGTAGTGACCGTAATGGCTTCCTTCAAAACAAACTCAGAGATTTACCTGAACCTGTTAAGCTTCCCTAAGAAGATTATGTTCCAGAACTATATCAGCGCAAACAAAACAGCGGATGCATTGAATACCATCAAGAACTCCCTGGTTGTAGCAACTCTGACAACTGTATTTAATACTGTAGTCGGAATGATGGCAGCATACATCTTATCAAGAAAAGATTACAAATTCCTGAAATGGGTATATGTATTCTTCATGATTGGAGTAATGGTTCCGGTTCACTGTACACTGATCCCGATCAACAACATTGCAACAGCATTAAATGCAAAGAACAACCTGTTCTTCCTGATCCTGATCTATGTTGCGTTTGGTATGTCCCAGGCGATATTCCTTTATACAGGATTCATGGATGGAATCTCCAGGAACCTGGATGAGGCGGCGATCATTGATGGATGTAACAACTGGCAGCTGCTGTGGAAGATCCTTTTCCCTGTCTGCAAGCCGATCATCGCAACAGAGGCGATCTTCGTATTCATCTATGGATACAGTGAACTTGTATTCTCCATGATCCTGATGACAGATACCAAATATTTCACAGTTTCACGTGCGATGCTGAACTTCTCTTCTGCACATACACAGGAGATCGGAAGTCAGTTTGCATATGTAGTAATGTCCGTAATTCCGATGCTTATCATTTACATCGTGTTCCATAAACAGATTGAAAAAGGTATGCTTTCCGGAGCTATCAAAGGCTGATGCTTTTAATCTAAACAGGAGGAAAAAATCATGTATCAGTTTGACAGAAAAGAATATGAAAAACGTATGGAGTGGTACCAGGATGCCCGTTTTGGAATGTTTATCCACTGGGGATTATATTCTATCCCTGCAAGAGGCGAGTGGGTGCGAAGCGTAGAGGAAATACCTGAGGAAGAATATCTTCCATTTATGAAAGAGTTTGATGCAAGAGACTACAACCCGAAGCAGTGGGCAAAAGAGGCCAAGGCTGCAGGTATGAAATATGTAGTCCTGACAGCGAAGCATCACGACGGCTTCTGCTTATTTGACAGTAAATACACAGATTACAAGGTGACAAACACACCGGCAGGAAGAGACCTGATCAAGGAGTATGTAGAGGCACTTCGTGAGGAAGGCCTTAAGGTTGGAATCTATTTCACACTGCTTGACTGGCATCATCCGGATTATCCGCATTACGGAGATCGTATCCATCCGATGAGAAACCACAAAGAGTGCGGAAATGAGAACCGTGATTTCTCACGTTATACAGAATATCTGTATAATCAGGTAGAAGAGATCTGTACAAACTACGGACAGATCGATATCATCTGGTTTGATTTCTCCTACGACGATATGAGAGGGGAAAAATGGGGCGCAACCAAGCTGATCAACATGGTGCGCAGCTTACAGCCGCAGGTTATCATCGATAACCGTCTGGAAGCCAGCGGAGAGGGAAGAGGATCCCTGTATGAGTGTGATCCGACACCGTACCATGGCGATTTCGTAAGCCCTGAGCAGATCATCCCGCCGGAAGGAATCTGCGATAAGGAAGGCAACCCGATGGTCTGGGAAGCATGCTTCACCATGAACAACAACTGGGGATACTGTGCAAACGACCATTATTACAAACCGGCTTCCATGCTGATCAAGAAGCTGGTAGAGTGTGTTTCCAAGGGCGGAAATATGATCCTGAACGTAGGACCGGATGCCAAAGGTAAATTCCCGAAGGAATCTTCTGCGATCCTGGCTGAGATCGGTCGCTGGATGGATAAGAATCATGACAGTATCTACGGCTGTGTACCGGCTGAAAACATTCCGAAGCCGGATTACGGACGTATCACCAGAAACGGAAACAAATACTATGTGCATATTTATGAGAATACACTGGGACCACTTCCGCTTCTGGGATTCGATAAGGATAAGATCGTGAAGGTGCGTGCGCTGGATGACGGACATGAGGTGCCGATCTCCAATGCATGGATGCACAGCGATTATCCGGATATCGCATTCGTTGACCTGGGACCGGACCCTGTACTTCCGGATCCGGTAGACTATGTTCTCGAAGTAGAGATGGCTGAGTAAAAAACGAATCAACAATAAAAAAAGAACAACAGGAAAAGCAGGAGATATGTGAATCCCAGTTATCCGGTTGTTCTTTTTTACCGTAAGGAGAAGGGGAAAGATTATGGTTATTTATACAGGAAAAGATTATTACGACGTAAGCAGAAAAGCAGCAAATATCATGTCTGCCCAGATCATCATGAAGCCAAGAGCGGTTCTTGGTCTGGCTACAGGTTCCACACCGGTTGGAATGTACAAACAGCTGATCGAGTGGTACAAAAAAGGAGATCTGGATTTTTCTCAGATCACATCCGTAAACCTTGATGAGTATAAAGGACTTTCCGGAGAAAATGATCAGAGCTATCGCTATTTCATGAACACCAATCTGTTTGATCACGTAAACATCGATAAAACAAAAACCTACGTACCAAACGGCCTGGAAGAAGACAGTGAAAAAGCCTGCGCGGATTATAATGAAATCATCCGCAGCGTAGGCGGTATCGACATGCAGCTGCTGGGAATCGGCGTCATCGGGGAATATGTGGGCAAGATCTACAACGAAACAAAAGCGCGTCCACGCTTCATCATCAGCGAGACGACGTTTGAAAAGGAGAAGCCATGAGCAAGCAGGTCT
>ENA-OURS01002123-OURS01002123.1-human-gut-metagenome-genome-assembly--contig:-NODE-2123-length-14788-cov-10.067196_pt1 | contig 14788 bp, 13 predicted proteins | sample MGYA00242109_ERZ509010 | MGnify/ENA primary metagenome ERZ509010 (study PRJEB26280, sample SAMEA2338774) | human gut metagenome | biome: human gut; feature: human-associated habitat; material: faeces... | reverse complement strand
AATGATGTTCTGGACTTCAGCTATGACGTCAACGGCACGCCTCTGACCATGACCTACAATGGCACCGTCTACTATTACATCACCAACCTGCAGGGCGATGTAATGAAGCTGGAACGTGCCGATGGCGGCAGCGGAGCCCAATATGCTTACGATGCCTGGGGCAACATCATTGCCATAATGGGTACTCTGGCAGAGCTGAACCCCCTGCGGTATCGTGGGTATGTCTATGACCAGGAAACTGGATTCTACTATCTGCAAAGCCGGTATTATGACCCCGCTGTCGGTAGATTTATTAGTGCGGACAACTTTGCCAGCACTGGGCAAGGCATTGTCGGGCACAATATGTTCGCATATTGTAATAACAACCCCGCCGCTTGTGTTGATGGAGACGGGGATATCCCCCAAGCAGTGACTGATAAACTTGTTCATGATGCCGTACTAGCCATGATTGCGTTTGAGCAGCCGAATCTGTCAATGACTCAAACGTGCATATATTATAATGGCGAGAACATCTGGGGCGGATTTGGGTATTGCGATTTATTTAATACTGTAACGGGCGAGGTATGGGAGTTAAAAAAAGATAGTCAAAGCAGGTCTTGTAGAACATCAAGTGCACTAGCGCAATTAACACGATATACTACAGGTAAACTAAAACATCACCCCGATCTACAGTTGAAATTTCCAAACGCGACAAAAATAAATAGTGGTAACTTTTCGTTCAAAGCGGCAGGGTATATATACGATGTGTCATATTGGTCCGAGAACAATGGCATTTTAAGATATAGGTATACCCGCACAGAAACGAATTTGCGTAAAACCGTCGAGGCGATTGCCACGATTGCGGTTTTTGCTGTTATGCTTGCCACCCCATATGGAATACTAGGTGCTGGTGCGTCTTATATGCTTATTTGATAATTTTGCAGACAGGAGGACAAGAAAGTGAATAAGCATGAAGTGAAGAAATTGCTGGAAGCAGCAGTAGAAGGACACGGATTTTTTCAACGTGGTGATGCGTTTTTCAGAGTTGTTGGTGATGGCGTTTTGCAATTGTTGAAATTCGAACACGAGCGTTGCTTTTCCCACTTCAGTTTGTGCATTGGCCTGTACTCCATGTACAGCGAATTAGAACAGAGGTGGTTTACGTCTACCGGATGCATTCCTCAGTATTCTGTGATGAACTTTGTTGGTAAATCATCCGTAGTTAACGTGAACGCGGACCGTGGTATTTATACATTTGAGGTAATTTCCCCCCTGTTGCAGATCCAAATACTGAATGAATCAGTGCTTTATGTTCTTGATAACACGCAAAATCAGAAACAGCTAATACAACAAATGAATCAGTTGGATATTGCGTGTCGGGGGACTATCATTTGGAATGACCCAAACAAATTTGCACCATATTTAAAATCTGGTGATATTATAAGCGCAAAAAAAGTGTTAAAATCAATATTGATGCAGCATAATTACCAGATAAATGCTGCTGATGCTAACTCCTTGTTCCTTCTTCATGCTAGGTCTATGGATGGCATAAATGCAAAAGACAGAGCTCTAATACAAAAGCTCGATTGGCTGGAGAAAGCTGATTGGGGTTCAATTGATGGTTATTTGTGTTGTAACCAGATGCGGAATAAAGGATTCGCTCGTTTTGCTTTGCCTAAATAATGTTTGCCGAATAAGTCACCTATTTATCAGAAGTTCTGGATGCCATTGTTAACTCCTTCATCTCTACAATTCCTCATCCAGCCCGATGCCACTTTTGCGGCACCGGGCTGGATTTTCGTTATTACAATCTCAACCAGCGCCCCTGGGTTTTACCAAGCAGGACAACAGTTATGATGAAGTCTGAAAACTAGTGAGCCTTCCACAGCATTCTCATTGGTGCTCACCGGACATCCGCACTGAAGAAATTTGCGACAAAGCGCCAGTGCGTACACTGTGCAAATTGCCGAAAAAACAGGAAATCTCATTTTCTGTGTTGCACTTTGGCTTTCAGATTGTCTTTTACTATATGAGTGGAATCCACATGCACATATCCACCGGGCGCACAATGGTAAGTGGATCGCCGAATCAAATAAAATGCGGGAAGGAAGAAGAACCATGAAAAAGGAACAAATGAAAATGGGCGAGAAAACCATCGAGACCCCCACCCTATTGATCAAAAAGAACATTATGGCATGGGATGATACGATGATTCAGCTGTCCAATATATCCTACGTTTCAGCCTCTGATGTAGCGAGTCTTAAATTCCCGATTTGGGCGACTCTTTTGGTTCTGGCAGGGATTTCTCTACTGGGTATTTCCGTTATCCCAGGCATCGTTTCCATTATTGCCGGTGGGATTTGGCTGTACTACTGGTATCAGGAAAATGAAAAGCGAAAGAAGTGCTCTATCCTCACTATCCGCATGAACTCCGGAAACAATCTGTACTTTAAATTCAATAACAAAACATTTTTAAAAAGGGTCACGCACGTTCTGGCCAATATCTTTAACAACGGAACGGAGCGCCAAGTGTCCATAAATATTCAAGACTGCACCATTACCGGCAATGCACAGGTCTTGACGGATGGCGTTTTTGGCTGAGGAGGCCGCAATGGGAACTGTCATTAACCTGAAAAATGTAGAAATCGGTGACAATGCTAGAGTCCTCAATAGTGCCGCCATTACCGGGAGCGCGTCCATTGGATTGGATTCTGTCACGATCAATGGAGATGCGGTTGTGCTGAATAATTTGAATATTCAGGATTTTTGTCAGGAGATAAAGCGGACAGAGACTCAGATGACCCCAGAGGAGTACAGCAGCATTCAGGCGCTCCTGCGCCAACAAAGCGATGACAGAGGTGCGTTCCTGAAGTCGTTAAAAAACCACTTGGTCAGCTTCGCAGAAGGCATCGCGGCAAGCATTGTTGCCGGATGCTTGATGAAATGAACAGAAGGGACTTGCATTGCGGATTTACGGTAAGCGCTCCATAACTATCTGACCGAAATTTACTTTCCAGCAATGAGATAACACCATCGATCTCAAATAACTGAGCCTAATCTTTTCGAGAAGCCGAAGTGTGTGACAGCAGAAATGGAAAATTAACTCGCTACTTGGAGTAAATACCGTCAAATCCAACGTGCGATGGTAATTTAGGTGCACAATGCCGGAGGGTTGACGAATAAGGAAAAACATCCAATGCAATAACACCAGCAGATTTTATGGAAGGGGAAAGTAGAGAAATGCTTAAAATAGGTGATATATACGCCGGAAAGCCCGATGCCGGAGATGAAATAAAGGAATGCGGTTATGAAGAGTTTGCAAATATTTTTATTCACCCAACGGGAGTAAACATTGGCCGCCTGGCTAGTACCAAGTACGGAACACCTTTTTTCATAATGGGTGACAAGGGAACGGGTAAAACTGCTTTATTACATTTTCTGGAGAAACAGGTATGCGGTCTTGATTCCTCAGCATGCACATCTTTTATTAGTTTTGAGAGAGATTTTCCAAAACCTCAAAGGGATAAAATGGAAATGATCTCTCAATCACTATTCACATCTGTTACAATTGACAAAAGCATTACATCCAAAGGTGAAAATGTAGAGTGCGATTTTTCTTACATATGGCGGTGGCAACTTTATCAGAAATTAATTGACGACAACGAGAAATTCAACGGTGGACTATTTGATGCTGATAACGCTTGGAATAAATTTGTAAGCGAAATAAACAAAACTAACAAAACCATAGATAAAGGTAAGATGTTCCTTCCTGCTAAAATTACTCTGTCAGCCACAACAAATCAAATGGCGGGTACTGTCACTCAGGGGATAAAAATCGAGCCGTTGGATTTATCCCAAAGTGGTTTTCAAGCAACGAAAAGCTATGGTGAATTTGTCAAGGTTATTAACAACGCAGATCACTATTTCTCGGAAGTAAAACGGACGGATGTTCCTTTTTACATTTTCATAGATGAACTGGAAGCATACCGTGGTAAACAACCATCCTTCTACCGTGATTTGAGAATGATACGTGACCTCCTATTTACGGTGAAGAATTTGAACGGTGTGCTGGGGAATGGAACCAAAATAATTTGTTCTGTAAGGCCAGAAATATTAAATGCAATCAATCGTTTTGTTGAATCAAAACAATTACACAAAATCATGCAAGGATATGATGAGCGTCTTACATGGGAACACACCAACACAAACTCCTTTAGTCATCCAATAATCGGTGTACTTTTACGGCGAATTCAAAGTGCAGAAGAAAAGAATGATAACAATTCCATAACAGAAAAGAAAATTATAAATAAATGGTTTGTTCCTCAGGTGTATAATAAGCATATTTGTACGTATATACTTGACAACACTTGGCATAAACCAAGAGACATTGTGAGAATGCTCCTTGCCGCGCAATCAAAAAATTCTCGAGAGTTTACTATTTTTAACCAAAATACGTTTGAAACATTTATGCCTGCCTATTCTAAACAATGTTTGATTGAAGTTCGTGAAGAAATGCATGCATTATATACTGCGGAGGAAATTGAAGACATTTTTAACTGTCTTCAAGGTTTTAAGAAGTTGTTTACCTTTGAAGAAATCAAAAAACGCGCTGAAACAATGTTCCCCGCGAGTGCTTTTGCTACAGATACACTCGAAGTATTGAGGGATATGTACCGAGCCGGGGTCGTTGGAAATTACAATTCGATAAATAAGACTCAACTTTGGGCGCACAAAGAGCAATATAATTTAATAATTGGTAGTCCGTGGCAGATTGTCATTCATCCATCCCTCAGAATAGAATTGTCAGTTGGCGGTAGAACGGGTAGGTATAGTAACGACAGGATACAATGGAATAAAGAGAAAGCGTATTCCTCGAATGAAACATACGATGTTGTTATAATGAAAATACAACCACATCATATGCTGGTATCTTTTGAAAAAGATGGAGTTCCGCAAACAGGATACATCAGCATGAAGCATTTATCGTCAAATGATGTCGTAAAGTGCAATTTAGGTACAAAATTTAATATTGGTGAAACAATAACAGCGCAAATAAGCGGGTATAGTGACAAGCATAAAAATTGGTATATGAGAATTAAAGAATAACAACGCAGTTTCAGAAACTTATAGAATCATTCTTCATACCCCCTCAGATTAAGGGGATTTTATGCAAACTATGTGCTCCCACTAATTTAAAAGTAAGCGCTCAATAACCACCCGTGTACAAACCAGGCAGGCTCCCAATTCGGAGCCTGCCTGATAGTCGAGATAGGTGTTCATTCAGAATTCTTGATGGTGAGTTTCTCTTGGATATAGGGAGCCCGGGGCATGAGCGATTCCAATTCCTCGTGGAATGGTTTTCTCCGAAGTATGGAAGCTGTAGCGACACATACTGGAGGTGGGGAAAGGGCTCTATGCCATTCGCCTTTGCGCCTTCTACCAGAGGGTACACAATAGCACTTGCTTCGGTGCATCACAGAACAGCTAGTCCTTCTGCCCAAGAGTATACGGTCGGATGACATTCTCTGTCAGGGGTAGTGTCAAGGCTTTTCAAAAAGGATACAAAGTATGCCCAACAGGAACATAATTCCACTTACGGCTAAAATCCGATAAACAATTCCATCATAACAATACACGGCTTTCCTCACTGCATTGAAACATCATTTCGGCAAAACACAAAAACGTGCAAAACTGTGGTGGTAGTAAGATCCAATCTTGATTGGATCATGTTATGTATCCCGGAGGGGAATTCCCCCTCCGGGACTGTGCCTTTTCAGGCGGTTACTTACTGAATAAAATACTGTCTACCAGCAAGCATCGCCGTTGTGATACCACGGCGCTTGTCAGGAATATTCCTGAAACCTTTTCGGTTAGGAGTATCCCAACAGCCTGCCTTTTGCCCCCAAAAGACGATGCTTGCTGGTATGCTTCATTGTTGATTCTCCAAGCACAACAATGGGTTATAAATGTTGGTTATAGTTGCGTATCCAACAACATGGGCTCCTTCTTGTATGCTGATTTTTTTTCCAATCCATAAACAATGCGGATATGACTCGGGAGATAAAAATGTAATTGTTCCCTTTACTGTTCCATTTGGAGGGACGGACTCGACACCGTAGTAATGGTGAATGCCTGTGGTTAAATAATTATCCGTTATTAAATGCGCTGGTCTATAGCCATCATTCGCAGGACTTTTTCTCGTGCCATTGAATTCAAATATTACTTCAACATCTGGTAATTGATTCATAATATTCGCCTCCTTATTGCATAAATTTAATCGTTCCGCTGACTGCTTGATTAAATGCCCCAAGCTGATCTCCATAAACAGTCAAAGTGCCTGCACGGAATATGCTTGTGTCAACTCCTCCGGTATACAGCTGACTAAGCATACTGTTGGGAACTCTTGCACTAACAATGGTGTTCTGTCCTATCATATTTCCGAATTGCCTTGTTTCGGAGAGATTAAAGCCAAATTGCTTACTTTCCATGCCGCCAGGAGCTAAATTAAATTGTCCCGTATTCTTTATATCTTGAGCCTCTGCATTGCTAACAGATCTATATACCGTTGTTGTTGGTGTTCGCGTTGCTGCATATGCCGCTGCCCCGCTAAATACTGCACCTCCAGCAGTTGCTGCTACAGTTCCCCAATTACCTTGAGCATTAAACTCTTCTATAGAGTTTGAACATGATGCAGATGCTAACACAGCGGCTCCATATATTGCTGCCGAACCAATGAATGCCGCTGCCGCAACAGTTGACGCAGTCGTAGCAGCCGCAACACCACTACCAACCATACAAACAGCAGCTGCGGCGGCGGCAAAACCTCCGCAAGTTACTACTGTGGCAACGGCAGCAGCTGCAACGACAGCAGCTCCAATGGCCCAGTGATACCACGCTTCACCAGTTGGATCCTTTCTATTGACAGGATCATTTCCACAATATGTGAACAAATTCACACCAGCGAGCGTGCCCATTGTGAGCTGATTATCCGCATTGATAAATCTACCCACCGCCGGGTCATAATACCTGCTATTGAGGTAGTAGAATCCCGTCTCCTGGTCGTAGACGTATCCGCGGTACCGCAGGGGGTTCAGCTCCGCCAATGTACCGGACATGGCAAGGATGTTGCCCCAAGCGTCGTAGGCATAGCTTGCTCCGCTGCCGCCATCAGCACGTTCCAGACTCATCACATCCCCCTGAAGGTTCGTGATGTAGTAGTAGACCGTGCCATTGCAGGTCATGGTCAGAGGCGTGCCGTTGACGTCATAGCTGAAGTCCAGAACATCATTGCCCACGGTCATCCGCATCAGCTTGTCATCAGCGTAGATGTAGCTGTAGGTCTTGTCATCGCTGGTGCGCTTGGTACGGATGCCGCTGGTGTTGTACTCCATCTGCCAGTCCCGCGTATCCAGCTTCACTGTGGCGACCCGGGTACTGCCCATGTCGCCGTTGGCATCGGTGATGAAGCAGCGATACTCCGCTCCATTGCTTGCAGATGTCATCTCCACCCGGAGGGCGCTGGAGGTCGCCTTCCGCCTCGACGATAAAGGTAACGGTATCACCAATCTATTCGGAACAATATGGGGCGTGGAGTCAAGTGACACCACGCCCCATGACTGGATTAAGTTTTACTGCAAAACGAATGGCGGAGGTACAGGAAAGGTTCACACAATGTCAGCTTCGCTTCTGACTAGTTCTCTCCACCTCTGGTGCAATTCTCCTCAGGAGTCGGAGTCCTGTCACGCTTTTCGGAATAGATTTTTAATTCCCGCAAGTTATGTCCGCAATACTTTTCTATCATTCTGTTTTCAAAATTTTCACCAGACTTTCCCCAGGATATCGAATCAATGTTCACATTGGCATGGGGAATAAATTCCCCCTTTGGTGGATCTGCCTCCGCAAAATTCCCAAGATAGACCAGTTTGCTTGGGATTACCTTGGCAGAGGTACTGATCAAGCGAGTTCTGTACTGAGGGAGAAAGCCATATTCATCCACTTCATAGTGGATTTTGGATTTCTCCGCAATATCTTTTTGGGGATCCAGCATGTTGAGCGGGAAAAAACGATGTTCATATCTGGTAAAGCCGGTCTGAACAAACTCCAAGGCATTGTATTCCGAAAGGTTGGAGGGAAGCTTCTCATCTTTTGTAATTTTGACATAAACAATGGGAATGATATGGCCTGGATACCAAGTGCCTTCAGATACCTTCTGGATTAAGAAGAACCGGCCGTAAAGATTTCGCTTCTTTGCTTCTTCTCCTTCCATTTGGAAAGCAAACACATCTCCGATTTGCCATTTGCACTGATATAATCTTCTCTTGCGTGGCTTCCGAACTGGAGGCTGGGGAGACAGAAGTTTTGCGCGGAGGTCATCCAGCACTTTCTGCTGCTCTGCCGACAGACCGACACCATTCTCCTGCAATTCCTGTATCCAGTGCAGCGCCTGCTGCTGAACCTGGGGAAGCAGCATCCCCCAGTTCCACTGGGTATCCGCAAGGGCACCCCAGAAGAGAAACGCTTCATAAGGAATGTCCAGGTTGCATTCGTAGTCGTTTATCATTAGCTGTGTAATATCTTCCACGGTTTTCCCACGGTGGAGTTCTTCCTCAAACTGATCCTTTACATCCAGGGAAGTATCATTGTCGTACAGCCTATGTCCCCATGTGCCCATTGTCGAATCCCTCCATGTTAGTTATTGGTCCAATATAAAATTTCATTTGTCATCTGATTCCATCCGTAGTCCAGCACGCCCTTTGCTAACTCTTTGTATACCCCCCAATATTGTGGGGCAATGCTATTAATTTGGTTGTTCATTTTGTCAACTGTGTTGATTGTATGATAATATGCCATGCCAGCTTGTTCAAGGGCTCTGGACTCAGAGTGATTCAATCCCGAAGCAATTACATCCATGCGTAGGCCGCTGCGAGCTGGATTTTGACTGTGGGCCTCACGCCGCCTCTCAACATTTTTTGTCCGTCCGACGTATTGAACGGTTCCACCTTCGTCCACCAAAACGTAAACAGAGTTGTCTCTCTTGCTGGAATCCGCCGCTATTTTTTCTAGGGCATAACTGGTTGCACTTGCAATTGCTGTCGCCCCAGCCACAGCCAATGCGGTCGTTGCAATGGCAGAAGCGGCCGATCCAGCAGATAATCCAAGCGCAAGACTTCCACCAGCAGCAACTGCCGGAATTGCAGCTCCACAGGTAGCCACAACCGCCGCAGCAACAGCAACAGTTACAGCTACAGCAGCAACTCCTGCTAAAACGGTACTTAACTTTGGCCAATTGCCGGTAAGATCTGAATACATAACCGGATTATTAAGGGCATACGTAAACATATTGTTTCCCTTAATATTTCCGACTTGGCCAATTGCTGCATCAGGATTGATAAACCTACCCACCGCCGGGTCATAATACCTGCTATTGAGATAATAGAACCCAGTCTCGGCTAGGTTCTGTTATGTACCCGGAGGGAAGGGATTTCCCTCCGGGACTGTGCCTTTTCAGACGGTTACTTACTGAATAAAATGCTGTCTACCAGTAGTCATCGCCGCCCTGATGCCACGGTGCTTGTCAGGATAATCCTGAAACTTTTATTCGGTTGGGAGTATCCTCAAAAGGCGTTGCTTTCCAAGCCGACGAAGCGAGAGTTTACATAATCAAAGCAACTTTGGATAAGTGTGGCGATCTCCCCTTGAATATGATGCAACAAATCTTTTACGGGCTAGAAGCCGTTGTCAATAAATACACTGCATTCAAAAATCGAGCAGTCAACTTGGTCAACCAACGATTCCGGAATAATAACCATTGATACGCCATGCTTTAGAATTTGTGCCAAAGCATCCTTATCATACACAAAGCTATATATAAAAGACTGTGTAAAAGTAGCGTCAATAGTTGAGTTCGTGTACTTTTTTGCTCGATTTGCATGGAGAATTTGTAACACTTCTTCCAACGGATCGCTGTGGAGAAGGGACACAGCATATTTATTTCTCAAGAGATATGACTGCACACTAAATGTGTCACGGATATCTGCCTGCGAAATAACAAGAACGATATTGGACGGTAAGAGAATCTCATGGGTACGTTTGCCTTGATGCACATAAATAGAATAATCGCCAACTGCAAATCGTTCCATGTGTGGACGCACGATTAATATAGTCCATATAATAGCGAATGCTAAAGGAAAAATGCTGTAAAGGAGGGGAAGACTCAAAGCCAAATTTACAATTGCGAGCAGAACAAAGCCTCCAATACTTGCCAATGTAAATTTATAATCTTTCCAGCATAGTTTACCATAGCGATTAAATTCCACTATATTTTACCCCCACACATATACAAATGCATCATCAACAGCGCCCCAAAATGCTTTTAACCCCTCGGCAAATCCAACAGTCAACGTAGGCATTAACCCATTGCTACCATTTGAAGCAGCGCCAGTAATAGTACCGGTATTATAATTGATTCCGCCTATTGCTTCTCCCCAAAATGCAGTAATCGAACTTGTGAAAGCTGCTTTGACTGTAGACGTGCCAACGCTACGTGCAATTTCTCGACCTGAGGAATTAGACGAATCTGGGTCGAGATTATTTAGCCCCATAGTGATTGCTGTACCAATTCCTGTACCTCCAGCTCCACCCCAGATGGTTCCACCCGGAAGCTTGCTGGCAGCCGCTTGTGTTGCACCGGCACTTGCTCCGCCTACATATCCATTAAAATAACTATTGCCCTGTGATGCATTTGCAATAGCGCCGTTTAGTCCGCTTAGCGCAGCTCCTAGGAAGATTGAAGCACCATATACAGCGAGTGCCGAACCAGTGCCAGCTGTAAATGCGGAAACTGCAGCAACAGTCACAGCTACAGATGCAACTGTAACAACAACACTTGCGACAAAGGCAACTTTTTCAACCCATTGGGGCCAATTTCCTTTACCATCCCCAAGCGATACAGGGTTGTTGAAACAATATGCGAACAAATTCGTTCCAATAACATTTTTAAGAGCAAGTTGACGATCTGCACTAATAAACCTACCCACCGCCGGGTCATAATACCTGCTATTGAGATAATAGAACCCAGTCTCCTGGTCGTAGACGTATCCGCGGTACCGCAGGGGGTTCAGCTCCGCCAATGTACCGGACATGGCAAGGATGTTGCCCCAAGCGTCGTAGGCATAGAGAGGAATGCCGTGCTGGCTATTACATCATTTGTTGAGGCCAGCGCATATTTCTCCCTGAAAAATTCGATAAAGCGATCAACTACTTCGTCAACCTTGTCGTTTGTGAAATACCAATTTTTCAGAACATGGAGGGTCTCGGTCAAAATGATTTCTTGGCTTTCCTTGCTGAACTGACGAGCCCATTTGTCAACATGGTCTTTGTCTAATGACCGGGGTAATTCTCCCGACCGATAGTTGCCAATTATATTGGCAATGCCTTGCAACAATTCGCTCCGCATTTGGAATGCCTCCTTTGGATAGCTTTGGTAATGTATCATAGAGAATACGTAATTGGAGGGCTGCTTCCATATTAAGGTCGCAGCCCTCCGCTGGTTGCTACTTTTCTTTAAATTGACTTGTATGCCCCTTCTGCTCCAATATTATGTATTTACTGCGCTTCACCGCATTTTTGCTGTGCTGACAATTGTCTCTGAATACTGGCAAGCCCTGCTATTGTTAAGTCTTTGCAATCACATCAGAACACGCAACCGCCTTTCAATAATATGGTTACATTATGAGGTTCGCATGTGTATATTGTCACAAGGAAATAATCCAAGGTGTCTAAGTCCTGAGAACTCAAGTCCGATTGCAAGAAGGCTGTCTATTGCATAGACAAAAATCAAGCTAATTCTCAGTATCGAAGTCCAATTGAATTTATAATCCGGATTAGGCGCAAGATGTTATTTACTCGCTGGCATATGGTCATTTAAGGACAGTTTAATTGGATTTCATATCCTGCTGGACTATTCTTTAATCGAAACAAGCGCTCACAGAAGTTCATCAACAAGCCATATTCCGTATTGATAAAAAAGCAGCAATTGTGTTCGGTGTAGTTGCCTCCGTCGTCCAATTCCGCAAATACTTCTATACCAATATGCCCTAGCTTGTCTTTTCTGAAAAATCGAAGCGACAAGCACGCTGTTGAACTATTTCCTCTGTCTTCATTTGCCCATAAACCTTCTTCGATATTTCCATGCAGGAATTGCTCAATTTGGTCGATTAATTCATCAATCAATGGATTGGAAACGTATATTTTCGACGTGATAGTCGCCACAGGAGATGAACACACAACTTTTAGTGCTATTACATCATCATCTTGCCATACTTTGCTGAATATAATGTTATCTTTCACCGAATCGCACCTTCTTTAAACTATGGATTAAACTTGAAATCATCAAATATTTTTAGGATTTGATTATAGACATAATGAATGTTAATGTTTCCCTGAGATGTAGGTATTATCTGTTGCATTTTAACCCACCCCTCAGATGCTGGCCAGCGTGGGTCATTCAACGTGATTCTTGTTAATTGTGTACCTGCCAATGGGTTCGATTTTACTTGTTCCATGGCTAATTGCTCTCTCAAATTAGTGGGTTCGGTTCTTCCGTTTGAGAAGACACACAGTAGATGAATTGCGGATTACCGTCGGAGCGCAGGGGCAATTTCTTAGCGGTTTTCTTCTTGCTATTCTCGTTGGGAAGGTTTCAGAAAGAAAAAACCATACTATCAATTATGGAATCGCAAACATCTAGCTCCTTTGTTTTTTTAGCTGCCTGATATGTTGAAAAAACAATTTTGGGGTTTTTGGCGATAATCCATATTTTTATAAACCACTCATCGCTGGTTCTTCCAGTTCCCCGCAGAATTACCTTTCCGCATGAAGAATTCATTAAAATCAATGGTTCCTTAAGTTTAATAAGATTATTATCAATAAACTCTTTTGCCATAATACATATTCTCTCCTCCAGTAATACATCTGCATCCATAAGGGAAAAGAAGGATGTAACAATTGCTCCTTCTCCATCTGGGTCATATATAAGAAGTGTATCCTCGTTTTCTTCAGCGCACCAGTCTGAGGGAATCTCATATTTCAGATAATCATCATGAACGAAAGTCATATTTACATCAGTCCTATTTTTTAATATTTTGCAGCAGAAAATCTAAGATACTATTACAATATTGCTGATAAAATACAAGCAAATACTGTGTATATGCTTAAGCTCTGTTGTATGTTTTCTTTAAATGACATGGTATGAGATGACTACCTTTTGTGGGTAGTCATCTCATGCGCTATGCTAACTATACACTAGTTTCCCACCAATTATCTAGTTAGATAATTTTGACTAAATACCCATATTCCCCTGTAAGGTTATTTGCGATCTAGTCATATAACTTAAGAATCCCCGTCCACTCACCTCCATATTGCTGGCTTGCAGCAGCAGTATATCTAGCAAGTTGTTCCATCCCTAATGCAATTGCTCTTGGGTTGTTTGGCTTCAATTCATATATAATGTGATTGACAAAATCAATGCCATCTACTCTGCATCCGGGGGCAATTGTTTTCTCCTTTATAACTCCAGGGCCGTAGTCCATTTGTTTATGCATTGCTTGGCCACGTTGAACGGCAGCTTGAACTTTAGGATTTTGCGTTCCCTTTCCAGTTGTTGGTGTAGTTGACGGTTTCTGCGAATTAGATATTGTGTATCCATTGTAGCCCCCTAGTACAGCACCGCCTACAGAGGCTGCTACAGTTCCCCAGTTCCCTTGCTCATTAAATTCTTCTATAGAATTTGAAGCAGCAACTGCTGATAGCACTGCCATCCCGTATGCAATGGACGAGCCAATGAAAGCACCTGCTGATATCGTAGCCGCAGTTGTAGCTGCTGCGACGCCATTTCCGACCAAGCAAACCGCTGTGGCTGCCGCTGCAAACCCTCCGCAGGTTACTACTGTAGCAACGGCAGCCGCTGCAACAACAGCCGCGCCAAGCGCCCAATGATACCATGCTTCACCACTTGGATCATTTCGATTGACAGGGTTATTTCCACAATACGCAAATAGATTGACACCCGCAAGATTATCCGTTCTCAGTTGGTTGTCCGCACTAATAAATCTACCGACAACGGGATCATAATACCGGCTTTGCAGATAGTAGAACCCAGTTTCCTGGTCATAGACATACCCGCGGTACCGCAGGGGATTCAGCTCCGCCAATGTACCGGACATGGCAAGGATGTTGCCCCAGGCATCGTAAGCATAGCTTGCTCCGCTGCCGCCATCAGCACGTTCCAGACTCATCACATCTCCCTGAAGGTTCGTGATGTAGTAGTAGACCGTGCCATTGCAGGTCATGGTCAGAGGCGTGCCGTTGGCATCGTAGCTGAAATCCAGAATGTCGTCCCCAACGGTCATCCGCATCAGCTTGTCACCGGCATAGATGTAGCTGTAGGCCTTGTCGTCGCTTATCCTTCTGGTGCGCAGGCCGCTGGTGTTGTACTCCATCTGCCAGTCCCGCGTATCCAGCTTCACCGTGGCGATCCGGGTGCTGCCCATGTCACCATGCGCATCGGTGATGAAGCAGCGGTACTCCGCGCCTTCGCTCTCTGCCGTCATCTCCACCCGCAGGGTGGGAGAAGTCTCTCCGGTCAGATACTCAAAATTTCTGGAGCCGGGAGCGCGGCACAGCCACTGATAGCTCAGGTTTGCACCTTCCGCTTCCACGATGAAGGTAGCGGTATCGCCGGGTCTGCCATAGTAATCATCCGGCTCGTTGATGAGGGTGAACTCCGGATCAAACTCGCTGAGGGTGGATA
>ENA-OURS01002103-OURS01002103.1-human-gut-metagenome-genome-assembly--contig:-NODE-2103-length-14901-cov-3.609929_pt1 | contig 14901 bp, 9 predicted proteins | sample MGYA00242109_ERZ509010 | MGnify/ENA primary metagenome ERZ509010 (study PRJEB26280, sample SAMEA2338774) | human gut metagenome | biome: human gut; feature: human-associated habitat; material: faeces... | reverse complement strand
CCGCCCGCCATCGAGCAGAGTTTTACACCTAATTGGGGATAAAACAGTTGATGGCGGGCGGTGGCATCGTACTGATTGGAATAAACCTGATTCCACAGCTTGCAACTTTGTTTGGATAAATAAATGGGTGGAATAACCGAAAAAATAACAGAGTTCATAAAGGATCTGCTAACAGGCTGGATCACATCAAACCTGGATACCATGTTCACCGATGTAAATACCAAAGTAGAAACGATTGCTACAGAGGTTGGGAAAACACCCCAAAATTGGAACAGTGGCATTTTTTCCATGATAAAAAATCTGTCGGATAATGTCATTGTCCCCATTGCGGGGATGATTATTACATTTGTACTGTGTTATGAGCTGATTTCCATGATTATGGAAAAAAACAATATGCACGATACGGATACGTTTATGTTTTTCAAATACATTTTTAAGATGTGGGTAGCGGTATATCTGGTTACTCATACTTTTGATATTGCGATGGCAATTTTTGATGTAGCGAATCATGTGGTATCCAATGCTGGCGGTATGATAACCGGTTCCGCATCTATTGATGTTACAGAAGCATTGAAAACGCTTCTTGAAACGCAGATTGAAGATATGGGAATCGGAGAATTACTGGGGCTTGGTCTGGAAACGATGCTGGTCAGTTTATGTCTAAAAATCATATCAGTCCTGATTACCGTCATTTTATATGGACGAATGATAGAAATATATCGCGCGTCCAGAAGCGCCGCTTTTCATCCAAAGGCGGTGCGCGGACATTTTGGGAATCCGGCTTTAGCAAGCCGGTAAAGAAAAGTATCAAAGACGTGAAACGCGTCACTTTAGCGTCATCCGATTTACCCCGGAGGGAAACCACAAGGGGGACAATAGCGTATCGGAAAAATCGCGAGTTGGGAAAACCATCTACCCACGACTGAGCGGCAAGACGCAACATTGTGAATGAGGAGCAAGGCTAAACTGCTTTAAGGGTAGTCCGAGGCGGGATACTCGACCCGGCGGCGCAGGATGGTTGTATTCGCCGTATGTCATAGCGGAATGTGACAGGTAAACACAGACCGCACGATACTTATGACAGCCAGCCGCAGTAAGCGGAAAAGGACGAAAATCCACTACCGACATCACAATACGCTTATCCCAAAGTGTCTAACTGGAGATTGCCTAAACCGGAACGCCGGAACTATCCGGCTATGCGTAATGCCGCAAGGCGATAAATTTCAAGGGGTAAAAACCCAAGAAAGATGACGCTGAATATCCGGCATGGCAACGGAGCCTCCGTAGTAGTCCGAGGGCGGGAAAGCCGTCTACATGGCGAAGGGAGGCAGGATGTCAACCAATTCATAAAAAGGAAAGGTGCGTGAGGCATTATGAGAAGTCCTGAAAATGTGTTGGAAAGCCTAAAATCCAAGGCGTGTAACAAGAGTTACAAGTACGAGCGGTTATACCGCAACCTGTACAATCCACAATTCTATCTGCTGGCATATCAGCGGATACAGGCGAAACCAGGCAACATGACAGCCGGAACAGACGGCAAAACCATTGACGGAATGGGAATGGCAAGGATAAACGCCCTCATTGAAAAGATGCGGGATTTTAGTTATCAGCCTAACCCGGCAAGGAGAACGTATATCCCGAAATCCAATGGGAAAATGCGTCCTCTGGGGATACCGTCATTCGACGATAAACTGATACAGGAGGTGGTGCGGCTCATCTTAGAGAGTATTTATGAGCCAACCTTTAGCGACTATTCCCACGGTTTCCGTATAAACAGAAGCTGTCATACGGCACTCAAATATGTGCAGAAATATTTTACGGGGACAAAGTGGTTCGTTGAGGGGGATATAAAGGGCTGTTTTGACAACGTAGACCATCATGTGTTGATTGCTATTTTGCGAAAGCGGATTGCAGATGAATATTTCATCGGTCTGCTCTGGAAGTTCTTGAAAGCTGGATATATGGAGGATTGGAATTATCACAATACTTATTCCGGTACTCCGCAAGGCTCCATCATCAGCCCTATCCTGGCAAACATCTACATGAACGAACTGGACAGTTATATGGCAGAGTATGCAGAGAAATTCAACTGCGGAAACCGCCGTAAAATCAATCCTGCGTTCAAGAAGAAATTGGATGTCTGCCGAGGGAAAGAACAAAGGCTTAAAAGAAATATCTCTAAAATGAGCGTGGAAGAAAAAGAGGGCTTAATTGCAGAAATCCGGGAACTTCGGCGTAGTCTGAAATCTATACCGTATAGCGACCAGATGGACGATAGCTATAAACGGCTTTGCTATATCCGATACGCCGATGATTTCTTAATCGGAGTTATCGGCAGCAAAGAGGACGCAGAACAGATTAAACAAGATGTAGGCTACTTTATCCGGGACAAACTCCATCTGGAAATGTCCGAGGAAAAGACATTGATTACTCATGGACACGACGCTGCGAAGTTCTTGGGATATGAGGTCACAATCGCCAAAGGCGAACACAACAAAAAGACCAAAACCGGGGCTACCAGACGGGTAAACAATGGAAAAGTCTTACTTTATGTTCCCCATGATAAGTGGGTAAAACGATTGTTCTCCTACAATGCCCTCAAGATTAAATACGACAAACAAAATGGAAACAAAGAGGTTTGGGAGCCTGTCCGGCGCACTCGCCTGTTGCACTTGGACGATTTGGAAATCCTAAACCAATACAACGCAGAAATCCGTGGATTGTATAACTACTACCGACTTGCAAACAACGTGTCTGTACTCAATAACTTCTACTATGTAATGAGATACAGTATGCTCAAAACCTTTGCTGGAAAATATCGGACACGAATCAGCAGAATTATCCGCAAGTACCGTCAAGGAAAAGATTTTGTTGTGGAATATCCGAAGAAAAACGGCAAGGTCGGAAAGGTATTGTTTTACAATAATGGGTTCCGCCGGGACACTAAAGTAGAAAGCGGAAATCCTGATATAGTAGCAAGAATTTTTGAGAATTACGGGCGTAATAGCCTTATAAAAAGACTGCAAGCAAACAGGTGTGAGTGGTGTGGCGCAGAGAATGTGCCGCTTGAAATACACCATATACGAAAACTCAAAGATTTAAGTGGCAGAAAACAATGGGAAATCGCCATGATTGGGCGTAAGCGCAAGACAATGGCACTCTGCATTGACTGTCACGATAAGTTACACGCAGGAAAGTTAGACTGACATCTGGAGAGCCGGATACATCGAGAGGTGTAAGTCCGGTTCGGAGGGGAGTTCTCGGAAACCTGCCATAGTGATATGGTAAGGCGCCGGGTTCTTACCCTACTTTATGTCTCTGTGGCACCTATTCCGTTTTCAACATTTACGAACAGGGAATGGGGAAGTATTGGAAATAATTACGTGAAGGCATTATTAGCGTTGGGATTCCAGGGATTTTTTATGATGGTATGTGTTGCGATTTATGCAGTTCTGGTAAATGCTATTACAGTTGCGGATAATCTTCATACAGCTATCTGGTCAGTTGCAGCATATACAGTTATTTTATGTTTCAGCCTGTTTAAGACCAGTTCCCTGGCAAAATCAATCTTCAATGCACATTAGGAGGAAACAAGAATATGGCATATGTTCCAGTGCCGAAAGATTTTTCAAAAATAAAGACAAAATTAGCACTGAATTTAACTAAAAGACAAATTATATGTTTTTCTCTGGCAGGAATTTGTGGTGTTCCGGTCTATTTGCTGACAAAAGCAGGACTGGGAACAGATGTGGCAGCAACGCTTATGATCATAGTGATGCTGCCATTTTTCTTTTTTGCAATGTATGAAAAGGATGGATTTCCAGCAGAGAAAATATTGCTTCACATTATCCGGCAGAAATTTTTAAGACCTGGAATCAGGGTCTATCGTTCCCAAAACTTATATGACCGGATTATAGAGTACGATAAATTAGAGAAAGAGGGTGCATGGCTTGAGAAAAAGGCAAAAGAAGCCAGGGAAGCGAGAAATCCGTTCCATTTCCTTAAAAAAGCAGACCGAAAAAAATAAGAAACAGAAAACCGGACTTACGAAAGAAGAAAAAAAGCGTCTGAAAGAACTTCGGATGATAAAAGCGGAGAATCAGAAGAAGAGGAAGCCTTTTACAGCGCAGGATACGATTCCATATAAGGAAATATATAAGGATGGTATCTGCAGGACAGATGATAACTATTATTCAAAGATGGTGCAGTTCTACGATATAAATTACCAGTTAGCGCAGAATGATGATAAAGCGGCTATTTTTGAGAACTATTGTGAGTTCCTGAATTCATTTGACAGCTCTGTTGAGGTACAAATTACATTTCTTAATCAACAGGTGAATTTTGATGAGTATGCAAAAAATATTGATATTCCAGAGCAGGATGACTGTTTCAATGATATCCGGAAAGAATATTCGGATATGTTGAAAATGCAGCTTTCCAAAGGAAATAATGGGCTTGTAAAAACAAAATATATTACATTTTCCATTAAGGCGGATAATCTGCGAAATGCAAAATCCAGGCTGGAGAGAATTGAAGCCAGTGTATTGAATAATTTTAAGGTGATGGGAGCCATGGCAGAGCCTTTAAATGGGGTAGAACGTCTGAAAATTCTGCATGATGTGATGAATATGGACACAAAAGAATCTTTCCATTTCCATTATGGGATGGTTGCAAAAACAGGTCTGCAGACAAAAGACTTTATTGCACCTACCGGATTTGATTTTCGCAATGACAGCTATTTTCGGATGGGACAGACTTTTGGATGCGTGTCATATTTACAGATTACATCACCAGAACTTACGGATAAACTGCTGGCAGATCTGCTGGATCTGGAAGAGAATCTTATCATCAATATGCACCTGCGTCCAATTGATCCCAAGGCAGCTATTAAAAGCCTGAAAAGTACGCTGTCAAATATTCAGAAAATGAAAATTGAAGAACAGAAGAAAGCGGTCAGAAGCGGATATGATATGGATATTATTCCAACGGACATTTCTACATACGGAGAGGATGTGGAGGGATTGCTCAATGAAATCCAGTCCAGGAATGAGAAACTTTTTGAACTTACTTTTTTGCTGATGAATACAGCGGACAATAAGAGAAAACTGGACAATATTGTGTATCAGACTGCAGGAATCGCCCAGAAATATAATTGCAATATACGGAGACTTCAATATCAGCAGGAACAGGGACTTGTGGCATCACTACCACTGGGAATGAACCAGACTGGAATACAGAGAATTATGACTACGACTTCTACAGCAATCTTTGTTCCGTTTACCACACAGGAACTTTTCCAAGGCGGTGAAGCTCTTTACTATGGCTTAAATGCACTGTCAAACAATCTCATTATGGTGGATCGGAAACGATTGAAAACACCTAACGGCCTGATTTTGGGTACTCCTGGTTCCGGTAAGAGTTTTGCAACGAAAAGAGAAATTCTCAATGTTTTCCTGATTACAGACGATGACATTATTATCTGTGACCCGGAGGGAGAATATTTTCCGCTGGTAAATGCCTTAAATGGTGAAGTTATTAAAATCAGTGCAAAAAGTAATGATTACATCAATCCTATGGAAGTGAACCTGGATGTTATTTATCATCCGGAGAAATACAGGATTAATGGCGATGTGGAGGATATTGATACCATTATTGCTGATAAAGCAGAGTTTATCACATCTTTCTGCGAGGTCATTATGAAGAAACTTCAAAATGCAGAATTAAATGGTGATGAGGTTTCCATGATTGACCTGTGTGTAAAAGACATTTATAAAAAATATCTTTACAATGATCCAAAACCGGAAAATATGCCGACTTTGCAGGATTTCTATGAACGTCTGAACTTTTATGCACCAGATAAACCAGCAGCACAGAACATTGCCAACAGTCTGCAGTTGTATGTAACAGGATCGCAGAATGTATTTAACCATCGAAGTAATGTCGATACGCAGAACAGAGTGGTATGCTTTGATATTCGGGAACTTGGAACCACACTACGAAAAGCAGGGATGTTGATTGTCCAGCATATGGTTTGGACAAGAGTATCACAGAACCGCAGTCGCAGGAAATCAACCCGTTATTATGTGGATGAATTTCACCTTTTGCTGAACCAGCCACAGACTGCTAATTATTCTATTGAAATGTGGAAGAGATTTCGTAAGTGGGGTGGAATCATTACAGGAATCAGTCAGAATGTAACAGATTTTCTTGGCTCTCTGGCAGTAGAAAGTATTGTGGGAAACAGTGATTTTATCCTGATGTTAAATCAGCACAGCGGGGATCAGAAGATCCTTGCGGAGAAATTGAATATTTCCAAGCATCAGATTTCTTTTGTAAATAACAGTAATGCAGGAGAAGGGCTGCTTTTTTACGGAAATGTAATCATACCTTTTGCAGACAGATATCCGCAGGATACCAGAACCTATGCTTTGATGAGTACTAAACCGGATGAGATTCAGACTTAACGGACAAAAAAGCAGAGGTGAGGTACATTGGGAAAACAAAAATATACGGCGAAAGAGAAGAAAGTCAGCCGTATGACCAGAAATGGTCTGGTTGAGGAAAATCTTGCAACAAAGGAGACCAGAAAAGTTACAAACAGCGATCAGGAGTTGCCTTATAAACAGAAGGATGTAGAACAGGCATTTATTACTTCTGAAAAGAAGAAAAACTCTCATAAAAAAGCTGAAAAGAAACAATTTTCCGAAAAAGTTCAGGAGGGAAATCCTGCCAAAAAAGAAGAGGCTGCAAACAGTCCTCCGGGAAAACGAAAAACACAGGGACGGTACAGATACCGGGACAAGCCTGCAGGTGTATCTGTGGATTCAGCGGTAGAAATACGTGAGCGCAAAGAAAAACACAGGAGCCAGTATCAGCGACAGAAAAAGAAACAGCAGAGACTGCAGTTTGGAAAACTGGAGACAGATGGAAGTCTGAAGAAAGAAAAGAAAACTTCGGCTGAAACAGATGGAGGACATTTTCAGGCAGAGAAGAATGATGTTTCTACAAACCGAAAAAAAGGAAAGCAGAAATATAGCCGAAAAACAATAAAAACTTATCAGGAAGTGGATAAGGCTGCAAGAAAACAGGAAGCTGAGAGGCAGAACAAAATTCCGAAAGATTCTGTTTATACCAAGAAAACAAATGAGGAACAGAAAGCAAAGGTAAAGTACCATTTATATTTCGACAAAAAAACAGGGAAAACGGATGGTAAAAAGAAAACCTTGTCTTCTGTTCCAAAGAAAGCATTAAAAAATGCAGTATATCAGAAAGCAGGCGAAGACGAAGAGGAAAACAGTGCTGTAGATGCAGCACATAAGCTGGTGCGTTCAGGTGAGTGGATATTACAGGAACATAGCAGTAGAAATATCCGGAAGAACCGCAGTCAGATACATAAAGAAAACCGTTTAGAGCAAAGAGCCTGGAAGAGTGCATCCAGGTATCAATATCAGAAATATCTGGAAGAACATCCAGAGATGCAGAAAAAGCTGATCAGAAAATTAATACAGAAGCAGAGGATTAAGCGAGAGTATCAGATGGCATACCGGGCTGGGAAGATTGCAAAAGAAACAAAAGACACCTCAATCCGGTCAGTAAATCTTGCTACTAAAATTGCAAGAAAAGCACAGGAAATATTTGTAAGAAATGTAACTACTCTGATCTCAATGGGGTTGTTATTGATTTTGCTTCTTTCCGTAATGACAGGATTTGCTTCCTGTTCGGCTATGTTTTCTAATGGAATTTCTACGGTAATCGCTTCCAGTTACATTGCGGATCCGGACGAAATTGAAAAAGCAGAGTTGTATTATACGCAGTTGGAAGCCAGTCTTCAACAGAAAATAAACCAGATGGAAGCCCGGTATCCAGGAAAAGATGAATACAGATATAACATTGGTGAAATCGGCCATGATCCTCATACATTGATCAGTTATCTGACTGCCAGTTATGGGGATTTTAAGTTTGATGAGATAAAAGGAGAACTGGAAACAATTTTTTCTTTACAGTACGGAATCACCGTAGAGGAAAAAAGTGAAACCCGGCAGGAAACATCTACAATACAGGTAGGGCAGTCATTGGGAAATGTTGTGACCAGTGGATACTGTAATTGTCCCATCTGCTGTGGCGTGTGGAGTGGAGGACCTACTGCTTCAGGGGCAATGCCACAGGCTAATCATACGCTTGCGGTTGATGCTGCAAACCCATTTCTTCCAATGGGGACGAAAGTAGTGATGAATGGGATTGAGTACACCGTAGAAGATACTGGAAACTTTGCCCAGTATGGTGTCCAGTTTGATGTTTATTATGATAATCACGCAGTAGCTGAGGCACATGGTCATCAGACCTGGGAATGTTTTCTGGCAGAGGGCAATCAGAACTCTGTGGAAGTTACCCGTACAGTAACTGCAGATGTACTGAATGTTTCTGTTCAGGCAAAACCGCTTAGAAGTGTTATTCTGTCCAGAATGGAAGAGGATGAGCAGGAAATTTATGAAGAGGTCTATTCCAACAGAGGAAATTTACAGACATATAAAACTCCGGTTGAGTTAAACTGGTATGCCTATATCAGTACCTATTATGGGTATTCTGTAAACAATGGAACCGGGCAGACACAACTTCACAGAGGTGTGACGATTAATGTACGACAGGGAACAGAAGTGAAGTCAGCGATGAATGGTTTTGTTGTAGATGTAGGATATAGCGGAACTTTTGGAAATTATGTAGTTACGCAGGATAAAAAAGGTGTGCAGATTAAATACGCTTATCTGCAGAGCATTTCGGTAGCAAATGGTCAGGAAGTAACAACAGATACTGTAATTGGTACAACGGGAAGTACAGGAAGTGCAACCGGAAGCCAGTTATATTTGGAACTGGTCAAAGATGGGGAATATTATAATCCTGTTTTTTATATCAGTACCGGAGATAGCGGGCTGTATGGTGGAGGCGGCAGTTATGATGATGAGACTGTGCGGAGATTATTTGCGGAAGCAGACAAATATCTTGGTATGCCGTATGTATGGGGCGGTTCCAGCCCGGAGACTTCTTTTGACTGTTCTGGTTTTGTAAGCTATGTGTTTACCAATTCGGGTGTCTGCAATATGGGAAGACTTACTGCACAGGGAATTTATGACATTTGTATGCCTGTATCACCAGAAGAAGCAAGGCCAGGAGATATTATCTTTTTCACTGGGACGTATGATGCGGGAGAGCCGGTTACCCACGTAGGAATTTATGCCGGAGATGGACAGATGCTCCATTGTGGAAATCCAATTCAGTATACGTCCATTAATTCTGCATACTGGCAGTCTCATTTTTATGCTTTTGGCAGGCCATAAGGAGGGGCGTATTTGAACATTGAACGAATAAAAGAAGAACTTGCAAGAACCTACGTTAAGATTGAAAAGCTACAGAAAAAAGCAAGGGATCTGGAAGAACAGAAGAAACAGGCAGAGGATATGGAGTATCTGAAAATTATCCGAAGCAATGGAGTTTCCACAGAGGAACTTCAGTTGATGATTGATATCAGCAAGGAGGAACAAAAAAAGATATTGGAAACCAGAGAAAAGGAGCAGACAGAAAATGAAGAAATTTCATAAAAGAGCAGCTGTATTTTTAACCGCAGCTACGTTAGCAGGACTTCCGGCAGGAGCTTTCTTTTATAGTTCGCCCGGAAGTCTGACTGTATGGGCAGATAATGTAGAAGTGGAATCATCAGAAGAAAGCAGCCCGGAAGATGTTGATTTTTCAGATGGATCAGAAGCTGAAATTCTTGCAGATCCGGTGGAACAGGCACAGGAAGATGCAGGAAATGATATGACGGAAACACCGGAAGTAGGGATTACCTTTACAGAACCCGAAGGCTGGCAGACAGATACGGCAACCGTAAAAATTCAAGTGGAAGATACAAAGAATACAGGAACTTTTTCTATTGCAAAAGTAGAAGCAAGACTTTCAGAAAATGGAGGATGGTCAGACATAACCGGAAATATGGAAGTATCCATCTCTTCTAATTGTAGTGTTTATGTGAGAGTTACCGATCAGAATGGAAATACTTATGAGCAGAATCGTTACATAGAGTGTTTTGATAAAACCAAACCAACTATTATTGCGGCTGCGAAGAATGGGATACTGATCGTGCAGGGAGTTGATGCGGAATCGGGAATTGCTGCTTTGTATGTCAATGGAAATGAATTCACAGAACTGACGAATAATACATTAAATGTCCGTTTGCAAAAAGCGGATACTTCCTATGAATACTTTACCCAGCAGGCAAAAGACAAAGCAGGAAATATGTCAGAGATCTATAAAGTAGGAAACCCTTATTATGAAAATCCAGATGCAGTAAAAGAGAATACAGAGGTTTCCGGAACGGAGCAGAATGCAGCTTCTTTGCCAGCCGATGGAACTGCAAGTAAGCCCACCAGTGCTACGGCAACCGTAACGGAACATCAGACAACGAACGAGACTGCTACTGCACCAACAGAGCCAGAAAACACAGGAAATGAAACGGATACAGAAGCAGATACCGGACGGGTGCAGGGAGAAAGTTCTGCTTCCGGCATGACAACAGGAACAGTTCAGGACAAAGGGGGAAAGGAATTTTATACGATCAAGACAAAAAGTGATAAGGTTTTTTATCTGATTGTAGATAAGGATAAAACGGATGAAAATGTTTATCTTCTTACAGAGGTAGGCGAAAATGATCTTTTGAACTTTACGGATACCAACATGGTCACACTTCCACAGAACCAGGCTATTGCAGAATCCGCACTGCCACTTGAAACAGAGAAGATCACAGAGATACCGGAACCAGAAGTTACGATCATACCGGAAGAAAAGGAAGAACCTGAGAAGAAAAGCAATAATTCCGGCACGATTTTATTAATGCTGCTGGTTCTGGCAGGAGTTTGTGGTGCTTACTATTATTGGAAATTTATGAAAGGAAGAAATACTTCTTTTGATTATGAAGAGGACGAGGACGACGATGAGGAGGAAGATACAATTCGTGAGGATGATGAAGAATTAGAAGAATATGAAATGGAAGGTGAAGTAGAAGACGAAGAATCAGAGGAATAACTTTGTTTCACTTAATTACAGCGACAGGTGCAGAAAGGAGATAGAAAATTGCAGCTTGTAATTGCGGAAAAACCCAGCGTAGCCAGAAACATTGCGAAGGTGCTTCATGCCACAAACGTAAAAGATGGCTATCTGGAAGGAAAAGAGTATCTGGTTTCCTGGTGTATTGGGCATTTGATTGAACTGGCCAGTGCAGATCAGTACCGGGATGACTGGAAAGCATGGAAATATGAAACACTTCCCATGATTCCGGAGAATTGGAAATATCAGATTAAAGAAAGTACCAAAGGGCAGTTTCGGGTTTTAAAGGAACTGCTTCACAGAGCAGATATCACAGAAGTTATATGTGCAACAGATGCAGGAAGAGAAGGGGAGTTGATTTTCCGTCTGGTATATAACCAGGCAGAATGTAAACTTCCCTTTAAAAGACTGTGGATTTCTTCCATGGAGGAAAAAGCAATTCTGGAAGGATTTCAGCAGCTGAAAGATGGACATGAATATGATGATCTTTATTATTCTGCAGTGGCGCGAAGTGAAGCAGACTGGCTGGTAGGAATTAATGCCACCAGACTGTTTACGGTACTGTATCACCATCGGTTGATTGTAGGTCGGGTGCAGACACCTACACTTGCAATGCTGGTGGAACGGGAAAAGAGCATCGAGAACTTCCAGAAAGAGAAGTATTATCTGGTTCATCTTCTGATGGATGGATTGGATGCTGTAAGCAACCGGATAAAAGAGAAAAGTGCTGCCGTTCAGATGATGGAGGATATGAAGGATGAAACTGCACAGATTCTTTCAGTAAAGAAAGAGAAGAAAAAGGTACAGCCGCCGAAATTATATGATCTGACCACATTACAGAGGGAAGCAAATCGTCTTCTTGGATTTACGGCACAGCAAACCTTGGACTATACCCAAAGCCTTTATGAGAAGAAACTGGTGACGTATCCAAGGACGGATAGCCAATATCTTACAGATGATATGGAAGAAAATGCTCTTCTGGTTGTCGGGGCAGTAAATAGTATGTTTCCTGAAATGTCAATAAAGGGTTCAGAACCAGATATAAAGAGACTTTTGAACAGTAAAAAGGTATCAGATCATCATGCAATTATACCAACGGTAGAAATTACAAACATGGATTTAAAAGCACTTCCGGGTGGAGAAAAGGAAATTCTCATGCTGATTGCATCAAAGTTATTATGTGCATCGGAACAGGAATACATATATGAGAGTATTAAGACTGAAATTTCCTGTCATGGAGAACTGTTTACTGCATCTGGAAAGAATGTTCTCCAATATGGATGGAAAGAAGTGGAAGAACGGTTCTTTAAATCATATGGGAAAAATGCAGAAAAGCCAGAAGAGGAGGAAAGTGATTTTCCAGATATAAAAATAGGACAGGTATTTGAATGTGTTGTTGTAAAATTTAGTGAACATTTTACAGCACCGCCGAAACATTATACGGATGTAATACACTTTGAGAGTAGGCAGTGGAAATATTCAAAATGCAAAGGAGCAGGATAGCAATGAAAATCAAGGATAAGAGATTTAAAATCACAGCTTTATATGAGCGACTCTCAAAGGATGATGAGGTGCAGGGAGAGTCAAACAGTATCGTCAATCAGAAGCGGATGTTGACACAGTATGCAGAACAGCATGGGTATGAGAATATCGAGCATTACACGGATGATGGATGGACTGGTACAAACTTTGACAGACCCGACTGGAAGAGAATGCTTGCGGATATTGAAGCTGGCAAGGTGGGAACAGTCATTGTAAAGGACATGAGCCGTATCGGTAGAGATTATTTGCAAGTAGGATTTTACACAGAAGTCATGTTTCGGGAAAAGGGAGTGCATTTTATAGCGATTTCCAATGGTGTTGACAGCGAGCGCAGGGAGAGTGCAGAATTTGCCCCATTCTTGAACATTATGAACGAGTGGTATGTGCGTGATACCAGTCGGAAGATAACAACGGTATTAAAGGCAAGAGGTATGAGTGGGAAAGCACATACAACCAACCGTTGTTGCTATGGATATAAAAAGAGTGCAGATAACCCCGATAAATGGGTAATTGATGAAGAAGCTGCCGAGGTTGTTCGTAGGATATTTAATATGTGCCTGAATGGGAAAGGCCCCTATCAGATTGCAAGGGAACTGGCAGAGGATAAGGTGGAAAGACCCGAATATTATTTGGGTATTCGTGGCAGGGGAGTTAATATAAAGTCATTCGATATGGAACATCCGTATATGTGGAGAGGTGGCACTGTTAAGACCATATTAACAAGAATGGAATACACTGGATGTACTGTTAATTTTAGAACAAAAAAGGAGTCGTACAAGGATAAGCGACCTACTAAAGTAGACTCATCCGAATGGATTATCTTTGAAGATACCCAAGAACCGATTATTGACAAGCATACATGGGAAACAGTGCAGAAGCTGTTAGATACGCCAAGAAGAAAAGGTGTATTTGAGGAGAATAATCCTCTTACCGGTAAAGTGTTTTGTGCAGATTGTGGAGCAAAAATGTATCATCACAGAAATGCGCAGGGAATATGGAAAAAGAATTATTTTAAGGCAGGGGAGATGATATATCATGCACCCGAAGATAGGTACGATTGCTCCAACAATATAAGAGGCAGACAGCGTTATGAAAAATTGTGTTGCAGTCATTCCGTTACTACAAAGGCGCTGGAAACGCTTGTGTTGGAAACCATAAAAAGAACTTGTGATTATGCAGTGGAGAATGAAGCAGAGTTTAGGGAAAAGGTATGTAGTATTTCCGAAGAACAGCAGGGAGAGTTATCAGTCAGACTGGAGAAAAGGCTTGCTAAGAAGCAGAAACGAGTGAGTGAAATCAATCGTCTGATAAAGAAGCTGTATGAGGACAATATCAGCGGTAAATTGAACGATAAACGCTTCAATGCAATGCTTAGTGATTACGAGTCGGAGCTTGAAGTATTAGAAGCGGATATTGACAGAGATAATGCTGAATTAGAGGGCATGAGTGCAAAGAAAACGGATGTGGATGTGTTCATGGAGCTTGTAAAAAAGCATACGACATTCGAGGAACTGACACCAGCCATATTGAACGAATTTGTTGATAAAATCATGGTTTATAAGGCAGTTGGAAGTGGTGCAAACAGAACGCAGGATGTAGATATTTATTTGAATTATATCGGCAGATTTGTAGTTCCTGAAGTGGTTGTGGAACTGACGGAAGAGGAGAAGCTGGCAGAAGCCAAAAGGCAGGAAAAACTGGAGAAAAAGCGAGCAAGTAACCGCAAATATATGGCACGGAAAAGAGAAGAAGCGAGGAAAGCGTGGGCAGAAATAGAAGCGGAGAAAGCAAAGGCAGTAGGGCAATTATTATCGTGAATTTGCGATTGCGAAAATGGCAGACGAGGAAATTATCAAGTGAATAATAGGGATTGATTTTGCTCCGATAATTAACGAACGAAATCAGAATAAAAAGGCATTCAAAACAGACAGTGGAACATGTTTGTAGTGGATGTCTTTTTTGGTGGTCTTGTCAGTGCAACCTTCCCTTCCCCTTCCTTCTCTTCCCCTTCCTTCTCTTCCTCTTCCTAGAGAAAAAAGAGAAAAAGAAAAGCAGAAAAGAAAGAACCAAAGAAAAGAATAAAATAAAAAGATAAAAAAGAGATATACCATCTCTATCTTATCCTATCCCATCCTATCCGCCTGCCTACGGCAGGCTTTATTATTTGCCCGTCAAAAGTACGAGTCAGGAGTCGTCAAAAATACGAGCCAAGGAGAAAGGAGTGATTTAATGGGTAGTTTATCCAAGTATGAGCAGGAAACTGTT
>ENA-OURS01002093-OURS01002093.1-human-gut-metagenome-genome-assembly--contig:-NODE-2093-length-14942-cov-2.629475_pt1 | contig 14942 bp, 11 predicted proteins | sample MGYA00242109_ERZ509010 | MGnify/ENA primary metagenome ERZ509010 (study PRJEB26280, sample SAMEA2338774) | human gut metagenome | biome: human gut; feature: human-associated habitat; material: faeces... | reverse complement strand
CGCGAGTTCCTCGACAAGCTGTTGACGAGCCGCAAGGAGCACCCGAAGCCCGAATGGGTGCGCATGGTGCGCGAAATCATGCGTGAGCTGTTTGGCAACAACGCCCCCACCGAGGACGAGGACGGCCTGATGCGCGCCTGCCGCAAAGCCTGCGCCGACCTTGCCGCCACGCTGGCCAACCGCAAGCAGTACGATTACGTCAAGCCCTACCCCGGCAAGGCAGTCATCGACAGCGGCCTTGCACTGCTGCGCCCCGTGGCACAGTGGAACGACCCGATGGAGTTCTACAAGCAGATGTACCAGCGGCAGGACGACTTCCTCGATTTTGCCGAGGATTACGACCCCGTCAAGGCGTTCTTTGCCGGTGTGCAGAAAGAAATCTTTGATAAAGCGCTGGATCTGATGCGTATTTATGAGGACAGCAAGAGCTTTATCGTCAACGACAAAGTCGAAAACACGGTCAAAGAGATTTACGCCATCCTCCGCGCTGCCAAGCCGTACCAGCAAATTCAGAAGCTGCCCGCCCTGTTGAACCAGTACAACGAAGCCTATGTTGAAGTGCTGGAAGCAGCCACCAAGCCGGTGCTTTCCACGATTGCAGCGGACCGCGCCCGCGTGCTGGAAGTGCTGGACGAAAAGCCCTACAAGGCGCAGTACGGCAACGCCTACGCCGCGCAGTTTGACGAGCTGAAGAAAAAGGCGGAAACCTGCAATAATGTCACCATCCTGCGCAGCTATGCAGACCAAGCCGATGCCGTGCGCATCCGCCTGCTGAACGAGATGGATAAGCGGGATGAGAAACTTACTCCGCCGACGCCCCCGACACCGCCGACTGGTGGTGATGACCCCGTCATCCCGCAGCCACCCAAACCGCAGCCCAAGCGCCGCAAGAACCTCGCCATCAAATCCCTGACCCAGACCACCAGCTGGCGCATCGAGAGCGACGCCGACATTGACGTCTACCTCGCCGCCCTGCGCCGCCGCCTTGAATCCGAACTTGACCCCGACACGATTGTGAACGTGGAGTTCTAAGGCATTGCCTCATACCGTAGGGGCGGCATATATGCCGCCCGGCAACGTAACGGCTGCCGCGATGTTGCCGGGACGCATATATGCGTCCCCTACATCCCCACCGTAGGGGGCGGCGTCCTCGACGCCCCGCACGTTCCCGCCGCAACCCCGCTTGCGCGTCGATGCAAGCATCGACCCCTACAACCCGCTTCTGTAGGGGCGGATGCTCGCATCCGCCCGCCCCACCCTACAAAGTCAATCCTAAAACATAGGAGATGTATAACATGGACAAACCCGCAATCAAAAAGTTTGCTGTATGGGCGCGCAATAAGCTGATTGCCGATACCAAATACCGCGCCGGGCTGGTTGGCGTGACGGAAACCACTGTTGCCGAGCCGCTGCCACAGTCCAATGAGAGCGTGCAGTTCTTTGACGTTGGCCTGCCCCAGCCCTACCGCATCGAGGGTGACGCCGTCACCCAGCGGCAGCGCTTTGTGGCGGAGCTGAACAAGGAGACCGCCAAACAGGGCAGCTACACGGCGGCGTACCAGACTGTGGTGGATAAGGTTGCCTACACATGGTTCAACCGGCTGATTGCGGTGCGGTATATGGAGGTCAACGACCTGCTGCCCAGCCGCACGCGGGTTTTGTCCAGCGCGGACGGACGCGCCGAGCCGCAGATCGTCACCAGCCCGTTTGACGCGGTGCTGGACTACACCCCGGCAGAACAGCAGCAGATCGTGACCCTCAAAAACGACAACAAGCTGGACGAGGCGTTCCGGCTGCTGTTCTTAAAGCAGTGCGCCGCGCTGGGCGACTGCCTGCCCCGCCTGTTTGAGCAGGTGGACGACTATATGCCGCTGCTGCTGGCGCTCTCCTTCACCGATAAGGACGGCGTGGTCTGCCATCTGGTAAACGACATCCCGGAAAGCGACTGGCAGGACGCTGTGCAGATTGTGGGCTGGCTGTACCAGTATTACAACACCGAGCCGAAAGAGCAGGTGTTCGCCAACCTGAAAAAGAACATCAAGATTAGCGCCGAGAACATCCCCGCCGCCACCCAGCTGTTTACGCCGGACTGGATCGTGCGGTACATGGTGGAGAACAGCCTTGGCCGTTTGTGGAGCGAGGGTCACCCGGATTTTGACAAATCCGAGTGGAAGTATTATCTGGACGAAGCCCCACAGGAGCCGCAGGTGGCGCAGCAGCTGGCCGAGCTGCGCAAGGGCTACGCCGCCCTGACGCCGGAGGATATAAAGTGCATCGACCCCTGCATGGGTTCCGGCCATATTCTGGCGTATCTGTTTGATGTGCTGATGCAGATTTACCGCAGCGCGGGCTATACTGACCGTGACGCCGCCGCCAGCATTGTGGAGCATAACCTCTACGGTCTGGACATTGATGACCGCGCCGCGCAGATGGCCTATTTTGTCGTGATGATGAAAGGTTGCCACTACGACAGCCGCTTTTTGCGGCGGCACCTGAACCCGCATGTGTATGCGATACAGGAGAGCGGAGAACTGACCACTGACGCACTGGGTCGCCTTGGTAAACAGGAATCCACCGCCCGCGCCCTGCTGGATGGGTTTAAGAACGCGAAAGAGTACGGCAGCATTTTGCAGCCGAAAGTTACGCTGGCAGAGCTGGACGCCTTGCAAGAGCAGCTGCGGGAAGTGGACGGTGCGTCCGACATGGGCAGTCTGACAGACCAGCTTGTGGCCGGGCAGATTGTAAATGTGCTGTATCCGCTGATTGAGCAGGCCCGGATGCTGGTGCAGAAATATGATGTAGTCGTGACGAACCCGCCGTATATGGGCGCAAGCAATATGAACCCGCGCTTGAACGACTTTATCAAGAACCACTACCCCGATTATAAGAGCGATTTCTTCTCGGCGTTTATTGTGCGTGGGTCGGAGATGACAAAGCCGGAGGGTTACTGCGGCTATTTCACGCCCTATGTATGGATGTTCATTCAGAGCTATGAAAAGCTGCGTGAATACCTGTATACCAATGCTACGATTGAAACACTGATTCAGTTTGAATATTCGGCGTTTGAAGAAGCAACTGTGCCTGTTTGTACATTTGCATTCAAGAACAGCCATGTCAGCAAAAAAGGCTGCTATCTGCGCCTTGTGGATTTTCGCGGCGGTATGGAAGTACAGCGCCAGAAAACGTTGGAAGCGATTGCAAACCACAATTGCGGTTTCTACTATGAGCAGAACACGGACAACTTCTCCAAAATTCCGGGCAGCCCGGTGGCATATTGGGTAAGTAATGAAATGCTGAGGAGTTTTGCGGATTTTGCACCATTAGGAGATAACTATCCTATTTGCATAGGAATGAGAACAGGCGATGATGAACGTTTTTTGCGTGCGTGGTATGAAGTTCCCTTTACGAAAATAGGAATAGGATACAAAAGTGCATCTGAATTTACAGAACAACACCGCAAATGGGTACCCTACAATAAAGGAGGGGAATATCGGAAGTGGTATGGAAATAATATCCTTGTTGTCAATTGGGAAAATAATGGTTTAGAAATCAAGGACAATACCCGTAGAAAGTATCCACAGCTAGGTGACAATCTTAATTGGAAAATAACAAATGAGAAACACTATTTTAAAGAGGGAATAACATGGGGTACAATTTCATCTGGTGCGGCATCTTTTAGAGCTTATGGGTGCGGCTTTATATTTAGTACAAAAGGTTCTGCAATAATTGTAGCAGGAAGACAAAGGCAACACCTGTTATGCTTTTTGAATTCTAAAATTGCATACTCAATGTTAAAAGTACTTTCTCCAACAGTGGGATTTGACGTAGGATATATAGGAAGTATACCTTATAGAACCCCAAAGGAAAATAGTGCAGAGATAGTAGAGAATTATTATAAAAAAAATGTGGACTTTGCGAAAAAGGACTGGGACTCCTTCGAGACCTCGTGGGACTTTAAGCGCCATCCGTTAGTATAATAGAAACTAAAAAGAATGTGAGGTGAGTTATGAGTTGGTATGATGAACTATCATGGATGGGAAAATATCGTTTTCCGCTTTATCCCCAAGATAAATCTGTTATAGCATGTTTGGAAGAATGGATGTTGGATTATAACCAGAATTTGAAAACTTATGTTAAATTTCTATCGCAAGCAGACGTTGAAAAGATAACCTGGTATACCCAAAATTTGAGAAACGCACACAATAGCTATTTACAAGGTGAATACGCGAAAGCCTTTACACTGTTTAATGAAACAATGGAGGAAATTAAGGATAATTTGCCAACGGTTTATGTCGGTAGGGAGGAAGATAATATAGAGGACGTTATTCCGTATTATCGTATATGCACAGGAAATAAACAATTCGCCTATAAAGATTGCCTGCATATTCCTTATTCAAAGAGATATTTGGCATCGACAAATCGTTTCAGTGCTCCAGGTATGCCGTGCAGTTATATGGCAAGCAATGAAAGGATTGCATGGTGTGAATGTGGAATGCCGGATGTATATCAATTAGCAACATTTAATGCCAAAGAGCGTACAAAAAAGCTGATGCGTTTGGATATCAATCCACTAGACATTCGATCCCGTATCTGTGATGAAAGACCCGATGTGGAGAAAAAAGCAACAGAATTATGCTATATATTGCCGCTCATGGCAGCCTGTTCGGTGGTTGCGATGAATAAGGGGATGGCATTTGAAGAAGCATATATTATTCCACAAATGCTTATGGCATGGATAAAGACTTGTACAGATTATGTTGGTGTGCGATACCGTTCTGATGCGGATAATGTATTCGTGCAAGACTATGGTGGATATAATATTGCAATGCCTGCGATTGCTCCAGATGAAACCGGCTATAGTACAGAACTTATGCGAATTTTTAAAGAGGAGGATGCTAAAGTAGAAAACAAAAATTCGGTGGAATTATTTATTAAAACATATAAAAGACAAATGGAAGATTTGGATGCATACCGTGAAAGGACTCGACGCGCCATGCAGCAAACCATGAATATGGAACTGGTGAATAATATTTATCGAGAAATTCTTGGTACTTGCGATATATTTGATATATTACTTAATACTTACAAAAAGGGTGCGAATAAAGAAAAGTACGCTATTACAGTAGCTATATCTCGAATACAGGTTTGGTGCAAACTCTGTTTTGATGAAATAAACGAAAATTTTGTGAAGGTGAAAGGAAATAGTGCGAATTCGGAAAATGATATAAAAGAGGCTGAAATAATTATTAGAGATTTTAATTATTGTGTGCTAAGGTTCGCACGAAGTATACGTTTTCCTTATTAAATAGAGGTGCAATATGGGAAGATTGATTGCCGATAAATTCGCCGCCTGGGAAGCAGAGTGCAACCAGCGATTTAACCAGCTCAAAGCCAATGAGGAAGAGCTGAACCGCATCTTTATTGATATTTACGGCTTGCAGGATGAACTGACCCCCGAAGTGGAGGATAAGGACGTTACCGTGCGCCGTGCTGACCTGACACGGGAAATCAAAAGCCTGCTTTCTTACGCGGTTGGCTGTATGTTTGGCCGCTACTCTCTGGATGTGGACGGCCTTGCCTATGCTGGCGGTAAGTGGGATGACAGCAAATATACAACCTTTATCCCGGACGCAGACAACGTGCTGCCCATCACCGACGAAGAATACTTCACCGATGATATTGTTGGTCGCTTTGTGGAGTTTGTAAAAGTCGTGTACGGTACCGATACCCTGGAAGATAACCTTGCTTTCATCGCCAAGGCTCTCGGCACCAAGGGCACCAGCCCCCGCGCCGTCATCCGTAATTACTTCTTAAACGGCTTCTACGCCGACCACGTCAAAATCTACCAGAAACGCCCCATCTACTGGCTGTACGACAGCGGCAAGCAGAACGGCTTCAAGGCGCTGATCTATATGCACCGCTACAACGCCGACACCTCCGGTCTTGTCCGCGCCGACTACCTGTACAAGATGGAGCAGGTCTACGAGAGCGAGATTGCCCGCATGGACGATGCCATCGCCCACGGCGCCAGCCGCGAGGTCGCCCAAGCCACCAAGCGCAAGGAAAAGCTCGTCAAGCAGTTAAAAGAGTGCAAGGACTACGATGATCGTCTCGGCCACATCGCCCTCGCCCGTATCCCCATCGACCTCGACGACGGCGTAAAGGTCAACTACGACAAAGTCCAAACCGGCGCCGACGGCAAGAAGCAGGCAATTCTGGCGAAAATTTGAGAGAAACTATGAAAAACAACAATGACCTGTTCTACACTTGCAGCCTGATCGAGGATGTCTGCGATGACGACAACGACCATGTGGTTGACCGCCTTGTGGAAGTTTATACCTCATGGATCGATGCCGTGCTTTGCAACTACAACACGGACGTTTACTATCAGTCGCGGGAATATATTTACGAGTGCTGCAAGGAAGGGCAAATCTGCGCCTGAAAATACACACAGTAAGAGGAAAAATCTATGTCTGAACTGAAATACAACCAAATCGTGGATAAGCTGAACACCGAGTTTGCGTCCGAGGGGCGCAGGCTGGTGTTCTGGTACGATGACAACGGCTATTTTGCCGATGATGTGGACGCTATGCCGCTGCAAAATGCAAAAATCTGGCATCTGACGCCTACCAACCAGTTCAGAACCAAGATTTTGCTGGAACGCGAGGACCCGCAGAGCAATTACCTGATCTATGCACCGTTCCCCAAGCCCCCCGTGGAGCAGAACCACTTGGAGGATACGATTTTGTACTCCAAGCAGTTCCATGCCGACCCGATCTCGCTGCTGTGCTCCGATCTGGGCATTGGGGCCGAGGGCAAGGCCGTCTTGCAGAAATACGCCAAGGTCGTCGGCGAGCAGACCCGCAAGCAGCGGTTCTGTGATTACAAGCTGGCAGCGTACACGGCGGATGCCGTGGAGACAGCGCTGCTCTGCACCGTCTGCAAGTGCCGCACCGCGCAGTTTGAGGACGCACTGCGGGAAATTCTGCTGGCCGACACCCCGGACGCCAACCCCAAGCTGGACGAGCTGGCAAAGTACAAGCTGGATGAGGTGTTCTGGAAGCACTGTGAGACAGAGCTGGGCTTTGCCGTGCCCGCGCCGAATGTGGACAAGCTGAAAATCAGCCTGTTTGTGACAAGCCTTGCCCACAGCGTGAAGGTCATCCCGGACGCATGGCAGCCGTTTGCCGCCGCCAAGCCCGGCAGTGTGCTGGCCTTTATGGACGGCATGATGAACAACGTAAACTACGGCGAAGCCTTTGACGCAATGGCTGCCGCTGTGCAGGAGACGCTGCACGCCAAGGCTGCGCTGGCCAAGCGGCCCCATGACCTGCTGACCGACTGCGAGTGCCTGCCCTGCGTGGATGACCTGCTGACCGGGTGGATGACCGAGCGCCTGCAAGCCGAGGACGTGACCGCCGCGCTGAACGGCGAGAACATCCCGGAGCTGTGCCAGCGCCGCGCCAAGACCCACTTTGGCCGCAAGCTGGCGGTGCAGTATGCCATGCTGGAAAGCGCGTGGCATATCGTCAGCGCTGCCCACTACCGCGTCCCGGCGGATTATGAGCACGTCTGGGCGCAGTATTACCGCGAGGATTACAAAATTGACGCGCAGTACCGTGCGTTTTACACGGCCTACGACAAGCTGGACGAGCCAGCCGCCTACGACAAATTGCAGGGACTGGTTGAGAATATCTACAACACGGAATATCTGGCAAAAATCATCCCTGCGTGGAATACGGATTTCCCGCAGGAGCCCGGCATGGGCAGAATGGCGCTGCAGCGGAACTTTTTCTCGGAGTGTGTGGCCGGCAACAAGGAGCGCACCGTGGTGATTATTTCCGACGCCATGCGCTATGAAGTGGGCGCGGAGCTTGCTGCCCTGCTGGCCGAGGACCCGAAGTCTACTGTGCAGCTGACACCCCGGCTGGGCGTGCTGCCGTCCTACACGCGGTTGGGCATGGCGGCGTTGCTGCCCCATACACGGATGGAGATGACGCCGGAGTATCAGGTGCTGATTGACGATATGCCCTGCGAGAACCTGGCGCAACGGCAGGCTGTGCTGCAAAAGCGCGTGCCGCAGAGCGGGTGCATCCAGTTTGACGACCTGAAAGCCATGAAAAAAGACGACCTGCGGGCGGTTTTTACCGGCAAGCAAGTCGTGTACATTTACCATAACCAAATTGACGCGCGCGGCGACAAGCCCAACACCGAGGACGAAGTCTTTGCTGCCTGCCGCGAGGCTGTGGAGGAGATCGCTGCCATGATCCGCCGCATTGCGGGCAGCGCGAACACGCTGCACTTTATCGTCACGGCGGATCACGGCTTCCTGTACAAGCGCCACGCGCTGGCGGAGAGCGATAAAATTCCCAACACTGCCCCCAAGACGGCGTTTGTGAACCGCCGCTTTATTGTGGACGCTGACCCCATTGCGCAGCCCGGTGTCGCCAGCCTGCCGATGGCCACGGTGCTGAACACCAAGACGAACACGCTGACGGTGTCCTACCCGACAGCGGCCAATGTGTTCAAGGTGGCGGGCGGCGGCGAGAACTACGTCCACGGCGGCTCCAGCCCGCAGGAGATGATCGTGCCTGTGCTGGACGTGCGGATGGAGAAAGGCCGCATGGAGACCACGACTGTGCAGCTGACGCTGGTGAGCATTTTGAAGAAGATCACGAACCTGATCACCGCGCTGGACTTTATGCAGAACGAGCCGATCAGCGACACCGTGCGCGAGACGACCTTCCGCGTGTACTTTGTGGGAGAAGATAACGAGCGCATCTCCAATGAGAATATCGTGGTGGCTGACAAGCGCGGCGAGACGGCGGCGGAGCGAATGTTCCGCCTGCGGTTCAGCTTCAAGAACCGGAAATACGACAACAAAAAGCCGTATTATCTGGTAGCCTACGATGATAAAAATTCGGTTGAGGTGCTGCGCCGTCAGGTCGTCATGGACATTGCGATGGCGGATGACTTCGGATTTGGCTTCTGATGCAAGGAAGGAACGATTATGAGCCGTGGATTTAACATGTGGAACTATATGACCTACCACCTGGTTCACGATTACTTTAAGGCAAAGAAAAAGAAAAAAACGGAAATCCAAAATTTTGAGGTAAAGAACTATAAAGCAGCACAAAAGGCCGCAGAACAATGGATTAAGAGTGTGCGCAAATTTGCTGAAAGTTCGTATGGGGTGCATTACCCCAAAGAACTTTATTACGGTGCAACCCAGGTGTTGTTGGCTGTTTGTGCGGAGATCTACCGCAATGACCATACCTGGAACGACCACCGGAAAATTTTGGTGGATTACATCATCAACAGCGGCACGGACGGTGTGTGGTTTTCTGATTTTAAAGCGGCCACCGGTGCCGATGCAGACGTAAGGAAGCTGATCCCGCTGGGGTGGGTTGATGTTGATGAGTGTGGTGAATTCTGGACTTGCCTGGGCCGCTGCCTGAAAAAATGCCGGACTCCGCAAAGCAAATACGATGAATTGACCACGCCCTTGCAAAGATTTATTGCGGCTTTTGCATTCTGCGGGCCGCTGCAATCCAGTGTAGAAACCATCGGCACGCGATTTTTGAGCCGGGCATCAGATGGGGTTGAGCGCGCAATGCATGCCCCACCGCCCAAGGTGGATGTTTGGGGCAGCGGAAGCTCTATGGAACACATCCAGAAAATGAAGGTGATCTGGGATCACCTTTTGAACAGCAGCGATGGCGGGCGGGAAATTGATGACCCGCAGCTGTTATTATCCATGCTGATAGGGAAAACGATTACGGATATTATCATGTACGGGAACATTCCTGCAAAAGATAAGTTGTTGGAAGTTGAAATGGTCTTTGCCGAAAACCGCCTGGAGCTTGGAACAACCGCTAAAGAATTTGTGCTGGATATGGCAAACCATGGTGAAGCATGGAAGCTGGTCAGCCAGATGATGACGCCACAGGGGGACCAGCCGCCGATGTTCTGGCAGATTGCGCAGATTATGTCCATCAAGGGCAACTGCAAGGATGAGCTTGATAATTTGATTCAGGAGTTTATGAGTTTTGCTTATTGCTTTGTTTCGGAGATCATGAAAAAATATCCGAACGGCGGCTATGACCGCGAAAAGCTGCTGCCCTACTTAAAAAACCTGATGCCTGCTGAAGCACCGAAAAATTGACGGAGGGATAGTACAATGCCTGATTTGGATGATAAATACAGTGAATTCAGCCGCGAGATTGGCAACGACGAACCCACACAGGATAACGCTGCCGGTGCAGAAAAGGAACCGCAGCCGGATTTCAGCGACAGTGCGGATCTGTATGCGGTGCTGTGCGTCAGCAAAACGGCCTCCTCGGATGAGATCAAGTCTGCTTACCGGCGCTTGGCAAAGGAGTACCACCCTGATGTAAGCAGTGATGCGGATGCAGACGAGAAGTTCAAAAAAATTCAGCATGCCTATGAAACCCTGTTCGATGAAGTGCAGCGTGCCATGTATGATCTTGGCGGCGACAGCATGGCGGGGCTGAGCTATGAGCAACGTCTGAAAACGGTGTTCCAAGGCCGCATCGTCCGCAAGGATTTGACGAAGAAAATCAAAGAGGGCGCGAATGTGCCTGTCTATGTGCTGGAATTTCTGCTGGGGCAGTATTGCAGCAGTGATGACCCGGCTATTATTGAAACCGGCGTTGAAACGGTAAAGAAGATTCTTTCTGACAACTTTGTACGCCCGGATGAAGCACAGAAGATTCTTTCCTTGCTGAAGATGAACGGCAGCCATACCATTATTGATATGGTTACGGTGCATCTGGATATGCGCAAGGATGTGTATCTGGCCGAGTTCTCGAACTTGGGCGTGAAGGATATTCCTATTGAGGACGAATACCCGCAGAAGTATGACCGCCTGCTCTGCGGCGGCATCTGGTGCATTGTGCAGCTGAGCTATGAATTTATCGAGGAAGATAAAAAGTCTGCGCCGATCCGCATCAACCGCGTGACACCTATCCAGATGCCCCATGTCGATCTGGATGAGATCAGGCAAGGACGCAAGGCATTCAGCAAGGAAGAATGGCTGGGCCTGATGCTGCGTTCTGCCGGTTATGAGCCTGAATCGCTTACCTATCGTGAACAGTGGCTGCTGCTGACCCGTATGATTCCGTTGGTAGAGAATAACTTCAACCTGTGTGAGCTTGGCCCTCGCAGCACCGGTAAATCCCATATCTATAAGGAAATTTCGCCCAACAGTATCTTGGTCTCCGGCGGTCAGACCACCGTTGCCAACCTGTTCTATAACATGGGACGCAAGACCGTGGGTTTGGTCGGCTTGTGGGACTGCGTTGCCTTTGACGAGGTTGCCGGCATTAAGTTCAAGGACAAAGACGGCGTGCAGATTATGAAGGACTACATGGCGTCCGGCTCCTTTGCGCGCGGCAAGGAGGAGAAGGCGGCCTCAGCCTCCATGGTATTTGTGGGCAATATCAACCAGAGCGTGGACGTTGTGTTGAAAACCTCCACGCTGTTTGAGCCGTTCCCGCCGGAGATGGGCACCGACACGGCATTCCTTGACCGTATTCACTGCTACTTGCCCGGCTGGGAAATCCCGAAATTCCGTCCGGAGCATTTCACCAACAGCTACGGCTTTATCAGTGACTACATGGCGGAATTCATCCGCGAGCTGCGCAAGGTGCAATATGGCGATGCGCTGGATAAGTATTTCAAGCTGGGCAAGAACCTGAACCAGCGTGATACGATTGCCGTGCGCCGCATGGTGGATGGCTACTTAAAGCTGATGTACCCCAACGGCGAGTTCAGCAAAGACGAGTTGGAAGAAGTGCTGCGTCTCTCGCTGGAGATGCGCCGTCGTGTCAAGGAGCAGTTGAAGAAGCTGGGCGGCATGGAGTTCTATGATGTGAACTTCTCCTACATTGATAACGAAACCTTTGAGGAAAAGTATGTTTCTGTGCCGGAGCAGGGCGGCGATACGCTGATTCCTGAAGGCATGGGTGCGCCGGGCCAGTTATACACGATTTCTCGCGGCAAGTCCGGCATGATCGGCGCGTTCCGTCTGGAAAGTCAGATGCTGCCCGGCAGCGGCAAGTTTGATAAGACCGGCCTTGGCAGTGATGGCAAGGCGAAGGAAGCCGCCAACACTGCCTTCAACTTCCTGAAAGCCAATGCACGGCATATCAGCGGCAACATCAGCACCACGGCAAAGGATTACATCGTCAACTATCAGGATCTGCAGGGTATCGGCATGACGGAAAAGTTGGCATTGCCCACGGTGATCGCACTGTGCTCCATTGCCATCGGACGCCCGACGCTGAGCAGTCTTGCTGTGCTGGGCGATATTTCCATCGGAGGCACGCTGATTAAAGTAGATGAACTGGCCAACACCTTGCAGGCTTGTGCAGACTGCGGTGCGAAGAAAGTGCTGCTGCCGGCTGTGTCTATGGTGGACTTCGCCACGGTGCCGGCAGACCTGATGACGGCCTTCCAGCTGATTCCATACCAGAATGCTGAGGACGCAGTGTTTAAGGCGCTGGGGGTTGAATAAGCGCAGAAAGCGGGCAAGTTATGACATGGGAAGAATATTACAGTAAATTTTACGGCTGAGCTACTTTTACCCAAATCAAAAGGCTGCCCTATGCAATGCTGAATGCGGATGTGAACCCGGCAGAAATTGTAGATGTTGCGCGGGATATTTTGGATGAAAAAGCAGCCGGGCGCTTAATGAAACGAGCTGCCAGTGCCGGTATCCAATTCACTGCTGAGCAAATTCTGGAACTTTCCCAATGCGAAGTCGATGAAGGGCTGTATATGATTCTGAAAACTTCTTCGTGTACTTTTTCGCAAACGCAGTTGGATGATATTTACTTTGAAACTGGTAATGACAATGTTCGCCGAAAGGTACTTGAAATTGCTCAAAATCAGGGGATTCGTTTGCAGAGCGTGTGTGATGAAGAATCAGAGGAAATTACACCACAACGCAAACATAAGCGCCCCGGTCTTTTAAGTGCGTTATTCTTCGGTGCGCTTACGGATAAAGATTCTGGTAAAATGTCGGGCTTGCAATTTAGCGTCGGCGATCACGTCCGGGTTCGGTATCGTGGTCAAGAGGGAACGATCATTGGAATTCATGGAAATTTGTATATGGTTTCTTTGAAAGATGGTGCGTATGTGGACTCTTACATTGCGTCAGATTTAGGAAAGTGCTGGTAGAGGAGACAAGTTTGCAGACAGCCCAACCACGGATATTCGTGATTGTTTTCCAAAGAACAAGGGACATTTTGTTCGAAATCTGAAGTACATGGCTAAATTTGTGGAGTGAAATTGCTATGATCCGTCACATTTTATTCTGGAAATACACTGACACGGTTAAAGCGGAACACAAAGAAGCGGAAGCACTGGCGTTCCTGCAAAAATCCGTTGCGACAATGGTAGGTCATATTGATAGTCTCCGCTGCGCAGAAATCAATACAAACACTGCCGACGGGGAGTACGATCTCGTGTTCTATTCCGAGCTGCGGGATGCAGATGCCTTACAAGCATTCCAAAATCATCCGCTGCATATTGCCCACCGGGAGCGCTGCAAGGCCCTTGTGACAGACCGTTTGTGCGGAGATATGGAGGCAGATTGAACATGGTTCTGTATTATTCCGGCACCGGCAACAGCAAATTTATTGCAAAATGTATCGCGTCCGCGCTTGAAACAGATTGCCTCAATCTTAATGAGCGCATCAAGGCGGAAGACACCTCGTCTGTTCAGACAGAGGAAAATGTAATATTGGTCACGCCCACCTATGCTTGGCGGATTCCGCATATTGTTTCCGACTGGCTTGAAAAAGTGGATTTAGTCAGCGCTAAACGCATCTGGTTCGTGATGGATTGCGGCAGCGAGATCGGCAATGCAGCAAAGTACAACCAGGAGCTTGCCGCACAGAAAGCCCTTACCTACATGGGCACGGCCCAAATCGTTATGCCGGAAAATTATATTGCTTTGTTCTCGGCACCGGACAAGCAGGAAGCAAAAGCGATTGTCGAGAACGCAAAGCCCGCTATCCGAAGCATCATTGACTGTATCCGTAATGGGATGGAATTTCCCGCACCGCGAAATAATTTGTATGACCGCTTTATGAGCAGCGCGATAAATCCCATTTTCTACAAGGGAATCGTCAAGGCGGATGCCTTTACGGTAAGTGATGCCTGTATCGGCTGTGGAAAATGTGTGCAGCTGTGCCCATTGAATAACATCCGTCTGGATAAGGATAAACCTGTCTGGGGGTCAAATTGTACGCATTGCATGGCCTGTATTTGCTATTGCCCGAAAGAGGCTATCGAGTATGGCAAAAGAAGCGTGGGCAAACCGCGTTATCATTTTGAGGCATTGGGCATGGCTGAGAACATTGTTTGATTAAGATGGCTCCCGGTTTTGCAAATCGAAATTTGTGTGGGAGAGCGAGCATAATGGATACTATAATGCAAGACACCTTGCTTTTCTTTGATCAGCACCAAACCGTCTATCCTTTGTATGAGCATTTTCAGAAAGAGCTGTTTACCCGCTTTCCCGAAAGCCGAATCAAGGTGCAAGAAGCCCAAATCTCATATTACAATCGGCATCTTTATGCCTGCGTATCTTTCCTGAAGGTCAAAAAGAAGGTGGATCTGTCCAAGGATTATTTTGTACTTACATTGGGACTGCCCGCCCCGCTGGAGTCCGACCGGGTGGCGGCAAAAACCGAGCCGTATCCGGGACGGTGGACAACGCATTTTGTCATCACCAAACCGTCGGATTTGGACAAAGAATTATTCGACTGGATGGAACAGGCGTACCGTTTTGCCCAATCAAAGTGATTCTGATAAATTACAGTTTGATAGCCCGGCTGATTTTTCGAAATAGTTATTTGAAAAAGCAAACCTGCTTACAACGCAAACAGGTTCGCTTTTATCATAATAGCTAA